>JADMIO011482809.1_pt1 | contig 41495 bp, 37 predicted proteins | sample 8958161 | NCBI WGS metagenome assembly JADMIO01 (sample SAMN16585339, study PRJNA669376) | soil metagenome | isolation source: Crop rotation soil | place: USA: Cullars Rotation, Alabama | collected 2011 | reverse complement strand
CGCGACAACTTGTCCACGTGGAATTCTAAGCTTAGGATCCCAATGTGCTGGAAAGCGCCAAGCGCGGCGATCGGAGTCGGGAAAATCTCGACGTAGTACGTGGTGGCGCCGGTACGTTGCGCGACGCCGGGGATCGAGGTGGACTGCACCGGCATGCCGCTCGCTTCGGCGGCGGACACGATCCAGTCGGTGAGCACGCCGCCGCCCTCGCCGCCGAGCGCGGCGATGAGCAGCGTGAAGGGGCGGGGTTCGGTCATGCGCGGACCTCGTGTCCCGGGCGCATCGCAGCACGCAGCGATGCGATGCAGACCCGGGAACGCCCGAAACTCAGAGGTTTGTGCGGTCCCGCAGCTGCGGTGCACCGCTGACGCGCTGCACCGCGTGCGGGACACATGTGAAATGTGCTCACGCCGCCACCTCTCTGGGCGCGAGCCAGCCGATCACGGTCTGCCGCACGCGGTGGAGGAAACGGTCCCAGCGGGACGCATTCTGGATCAACTCGGCGCGGTAGAACGAGGGGCAGAGCACCGCGGCATGCGCGACCTCGCCGCACAGTCCGCAGCCGACGCAGCTCTCGATCACGGCGGCGACCGGGTCGGTGCGCAAGGGATCGGGCGAGGGCTTGACGGTGAGCGACGGGCAGCCGGAAAGGCGGATGCACGAATGGTCGCCGGTGCAGATCTCGTCGTCGACGCCGAATTTGGTGCGCACCACGCGCTCGCCGGCCTTCAGCTTGGCGGCATCCTCGGCGCGCACGCGGCGCTGGCGCGCCAGCTGGCATTCGCCGTCCGCGATAATGACTTTGAGCCCCTCGACCGGCGTTTTCATCGCCTCCTTCAGGGTCTTCATCATCTCCGAGACGTGATAGGTGCGCACCTTGCGCAGCCATTTGACGCCGAACGAGCGCAGCGTCGGCTCGATCTCCATGCCGGGGGCGGTGCCCTGCCGGCTCGTCGCGCTCGAGGGCATGTACTGCTGGCCGGTCGCCGACGTGTAGCCGTTCGCCATCACGATCAGGACGCCGTCGTTCTTGTTGAACAGATTACTGGCAACGCCGGTGATCAGCCCGTTGTGCCAGAAGCCGCCGTCGCCCATCACCGAGATCGGCCGCGACTTCACGTTGGGCGTGACGGCGGCAGCCGCCGCGAGCGACATGCCGTAGCCGAGGATCGAGTTGCCCATCGAGAACGGCGCGAAGGTCGCGAACGAGTGGCAGCCGATGTCGGTCGAAATGTGGGTGCGGCCGATCTCGCGCTGGGTGAGCTTGAGCGCCGCGAACACCGGCCGCTCGGGGCAGCCGGTGCAGAAATTCGGCGGGCGCGGCGGTAGGTCGGCGAGCGCCGTCATCGCGGCGGCCTTGTGGCCGAGCAGTCTGTCGGCTTTCGCGGTGATCTCCGCGGTGTCGATCCCCATGGGTTTGGCGGCGGCCAGGAAATTCGCGAGCCCACGCAGCATCACTTCGCCGGTGTATTCGCCCGCCTTGGGCAGCGCGCCCTTGCCGTGGATGCGCGTCTGGATGTCGGCACGGCGCAATTCGGTCGCGATTGCCTGCTCGACGAACTCGGGCGAGCCTTCCTCGACGATCAGCACGTGCTTCTTGCCGACGCAGAATTGCTTCACCTCTTCGGGGATCAGCGGATAGGCGAGGTTGAGACAGTAGGTCGGAACGCGCGCATTGCCGAAGGCATCCGCGAGGCCGAGCCTCGAAAGCGCCCGCGACACGGTGTTGTAGAGACCGCCGAGCACGATGATGCCGACGTCGTTGAGGTCGCCGTCGAAGAATTCGTTGAGCTTGTGCTCGCGCGCGAAAGCCTGCGCGGCGGGGAGCCGCTGCTCGACCTTGAGCTTCTCGTGCAGGAACGTGCTCGGCGGGTGCGACAGGCGGCCGTAGTCGAAATTCGCGGGCTTCTCGGCCGGGGTGAGGCCGGACTGCGCCGAGGCGCGGTTGTTCTTCGCCGTAAACGCGCCGGTGACGTGGCAGGCGCGGATGCGCAATTCGAGCATCACCGGCGCGTGGCTCGCTTCCGAAAGCTCGAAGCCCTGCTCGACCATGCGCACGATGGTCGGCAGATCCGGCCGCGGGTCGAGCAGCCACATCGAGCATTTGAGCGCATACGCATAGGAGCGCTCCTGGATGATGCTCGCGCCCTCGCCGTAGTCCTCGCCGATGATGATCATCGCGCCGCCCATCACGCCGGGCGAGGCGAGGTTGGAGAGCGCGTCGGCCGCCACGTTGGTGCCGACGATCGATTTCCAGGTGACGGCGCCGCGTAAGGGATAGCTGATCGAGGCGCCGAGCATGGCGGCCGCGGAGGCCTCGTTGGTGCAGGTTTCCAGATGCACGCCGAGGTCCGCCATGATGTCCTCGGCATCGACCAGCACGTCGATCAGGTGCGATACCGGCGCCCCCTGGTAGCCGCCCACATAGGCGACGCCGGACTGCAACAGCGCCTTGGTCACCGCGAGGATGCCCTCGCCGCGAAAGGTCTCGCCGTCGCCGAGTTTCAGCGCCTCGACTTCCTTCGCGAATGAGCGTTCCGCCATCGTGAAAATCCCGTATTCGGCGCCCGTTATAGCAGAGAGCGGCGCGGATGCGAGCGGGGCGCCGATGGGCTAATGTGCGGTTTCAATCCAGGAAAACCGGAGGCCCCATGATCCACGTCGTCGCCATCATCACCGCAAAGCCCGGCCAGCGGGCCGCCGTCCTCGACGCCTTCCAGGCGAACGTGCCGGCGGTGCACGCGGAAGCCGGCTGCATCGAGTACGGCGCGGCGGTCGACGTGGAGAACATGGGCACGGCCGCCTACGGGCCGGACACCTTCGTGGTGATCGAGAAGTGGGAGAGCGAGGACCACCTCAAGGCGCATGCCGCGGCGCCGCACATGAAGGCCTACGCCGCGAAGGTGAAGGATCTGACGGCGAACCGCGTCATCCACGTGCTCAAGCCGGTTTAGCCGCCGTTCACCCGACCGGCAAACTCAGCGGCGCGATCGCGTCCGCAGTGCGCTTCCGATAATCGCGCTGCGGCGTGAGCTGCATCATCCTGTCCTGCGCCTCGGCGAGCCGCGCGCAGGCGCCGGCGTGATCGAGCGTCGTCACGCGCCCGTCCGCCACCACCTTGCGCCCGGCGACGTAGACGTCCTTCACGGCGCGGTCGGCGGCGTGGAAGACGAGCGAGCGCAGCGGGTCGCGCGCCGGCATCATGTCGGGATGGGTCACGTCGACCAGCACGATGTCCGCCTGCGCGCCGGCGGCAAGCCTGCCGAGATCGTCGCGCATCAGCGCCTTCGCGCCGGCGACCGTCGCGGCGTTGAGCAGCATGCTACTCGAGACGTTGTCGACGTGGCGCGCGGCGATGCGCGCGAAGGTCCCGGCCTTGCGGATTTCCTCCAGCATGTTGTGCGGCGTGGTGTCGGTGCCCATCGCCATGTTGACGCCGGCGCGCACGTAGTCGCCGAAGCTCTCCAGGATAATGCCGTAGCGCGCGAAGGGGGTCGGGCAGTGCGCCACCGAGCAACCCGCCTCGCCGAGCAGGCGGATGTCGTCTTTGGTATGCCAGCGAATCCACGAATGCGAGTCGGGGAGGATCGCGTGGCCGATGACGGTCGTGGGGCCGAGGATGCCGATATCGCTCGCGTGGCGGAGCGAGGTCGTGCCGTGGCGCTTCACCATCTCGATGTGCTCGAGCACGCCTTGCGCGGCATGCAGCGTGAACGGCACGCGCCGCGCGCGTGCGGCGTCGAAGCTGTCGCGCAGCAGCGTGTCCGTGCAGTTCTCGATCTGCATCGGCGACACCACGCCGGAGAGCATCCCCGAAGGATGCTGCGGCAGGCGATCGATGAAGGCGAGCGCCGCGTCGAGGCCCTTCCGCCCGCGCGTCTCGTCCCAGTCGAAGCCGAGCGAGTGATCGTCGGAGAGTTTCCAGCGCGCGTCGGCAAATCCCGGCGCAAGGAAGCCGCGGATGCCGCTCTTGCCGACGATGTCCGCCCAGCCGTCGTAGATCGGCGAGATGTCGCACACCGTGGTGACGCCGGATTTGAGCACCTCGCAAAGCGCAACCTCGAGCGCCGCGCGCCGCAGCGCCGGGTCGCTCACGTCGAAGGCCTGGCTGCGCTCGTAGAGGCTCGTCATGTACATGTTCGGCACGCCGTGCTCCTCGCGGATGCCGCGATAGACCGGCTCGTGGCCGAGATGCGAGTGCACGTTGACGAGGCCGGGCATCACCATCAGGCCGCGGCCGTCGATCGTGACATCGGCGGCGCCGGTAAAATTCGGACCGACGTGCGTGATGCCACCGGGCGCGAACGCGACGTCGATCCCCTTGCGGTAGACGTGACGCTGTTCGCCGGCGTCCCAGGCGATCGCCCAGCCGACTTGTCTGATCAGGGTTGTGGTCACGGCGTTCCTCGTTTCGACGAACTGGTACCTAACACACAGACACTTGGTGCGTCGTCGTCGGATCGACGTGCTTCTTGTGCGGAGCGTCGGGCTTCCAGCCGACCACAGCGAGCATGACGAAGAACCCCACGACATAGGCTATCGCGACGAACCAACCGTGCCGCAGCCAGAGTCCGACCGACTTCGCCTCCGGATATAGGTTCGAGATCGCGACCCCGGCGGACGAGCCGAACCAGATCATCGAGCCGCCGAAACCCACGGTGTAGGCGAGGAATCCCCAGTCATAGCCCCCTTGTTTCAGCGCGAGCGCGGTAAGCGGGATGTTGTCGAACACCGATGAAAGAAAGCCCAGTCCAAGCGCGGTCTGCCATGACGCCGCGGGCAGTTCTTCCACCGGCATGAACGACGCATTCGTGACAAGAGCCAGGAGGAAGATCGTGCCCCTGAAGGTTTCGGGCATGATCGCCCAATCGGGCTGCCGCAGCGGCGTGGTCGCAATGATGACGGCCCACACCGCAAGTCCGATGACAGGAATCGCGTCGAGCATCGCAGGGAATTTCAGGTTGGCGATGACGTTCGCGGCGATCGCGAAGACCAGGATCGCGACGACAATTCCCAAATAGGCCCACTCGATTTGCAGGCCGCGCGGCGCACCCCAGGCAATCGGAGAATGGCGGTGCTGCACGAGCGAGGCGGGGATGGCGTAGATCAGGAATCCCGCCAGCGCGGCGACGTACGCTTCGACCACGCGCATGGGGCTGATTCCATCGATCCACATCATTGTCGTGGTGGTGTCTCCGACGACGCTGCCGGACCCTCCGGCATTTGCGGCGGCCACGATGGCGGCGAGATAGCCGATGTGCACCTTGCTCCTGAACACATGCCGCGCCATCGTGCCGCCAATGAGCGCCGCTGCGATGTTGTCGAGGAAGCTCGACAGCACAAACACAATGGCAAGCAGCGCAAGGCCGCCGCTCCAGCCGTTTGGCAGGAACGCCGGCATCTCCTCCGGGATGCGGCTTTTCTCGAAATGCCGCGACAGGATGGCGAAGCCCATCAGCAGCAGGAACAAGTTGGCGAGGATGACCCATTCGTGCCGGAGCTGCAGCACGAGGCCGTTGAACCCTTCGGCCTCGCGGAAGCCCGTGAAGAAAAGCTTGTAGACCGTAACAGCCGCCAGGCCGGTCAGCGCCACTTCAAGTACCTTGTGGTGAAATACAGCGACGCCAAGCAGCGTCAGGCCGAACAAAATGAAGTCGACCGGAATCCCGAATAGAAAGATGGGTTGCGCCGAGTAGACGCCGGTGATGGATGCTGCCGCCGCCGGATTTGGCACCAGGGCAACCATGATTGCCACCGCGACCGGGAGAAGGAGTGAAGGCGCATTTGCGGCACTGGCGGCAAGGAACGGGGCTGGCGACACGTTTTGGGCCGACGGTCGATGGTCCATTGGGCACACGCTTTCCGCGTGGCGGCCCGACCATCGCTTGACCTGTCACTGCCGCATGCAGCGAACACCCAAACGTTGTTCTACACGGAGACGGCAAGAAGACAACCCTGCGACAGCGTCCTTCTCGCCGCATCCAGGCGGATGGCCAATTCGGCGCGCGGGCCTTTACTACCGCCCCGCCTGGATCGCCTCGAGCAGCCGGAAGCGCATCGCGCCGTCGTTGCTGGTGAGCGCAATCACGAAGCGCACGCGCCCGTGCGCGGCGGTGTCGGCATAGCCCGCCAGGGTGCGGACGCCGGAGAAAGTCCCGGTCTTGAAGCGGGCGCCCTCGCCGCGCCGGAGCAGCGTGGCATGCGGCTCGAAGAGGGTCAGCACCCGGGCAAGGCCGCGCGCCGTGAAGCGGTTGCCGCGGCTGATGCCCGAGCCTTCCTCGAGGTGGATCGACCCGGAGAGACCGTGCCTGGCGAGCAACTCGTTCGCGACCTTGAGCGACTTCTCGAGGCTGACCGGGCCGCCCAGGCGATGCCCGCCGATCTCCAGGAAGACCTGGTTGGCGATGTAGTTGTTCGAGCCGACGAGCAGCTCGGCAAGGATTTTCGAAAGGGGCCGCGACTGGCGGTGAACGTAGACCGGCTCGAGGCCCTTGGGGACCGTTCCGGTCACGATCTTGCCCTCGAGGCTGCCGCCGGCCCGCTCGATGAATGCGGCGATCAGTTCGCCGGCATATTGCTGGCCCACCGCGGGGTTCTGGGTCAGGCTGATGCGGCCGCGGCCTTGTGCTCCGCGCGCCCGAACCTGGCTGATCGCGAGCGGCGTGATCGGGGTCTGCGGCTCGGCGGAGGAAACCGATTTGCCCTTGCGCACGGCGTTGATGGTGTTGAAGTTCACCGCCAGCGCGGAGTTCAGCGCGTCGTAGGCTTCCCCGCTATCCTCAATGCCCGGGATACGGATGTCGGCGGGATAGTAGCTCGCGTCGAGCACAATGCCGCGCAGCGGCTCTTTGCCGATTGCGGCGACCAGCGCCTGCGCGAGCTGTGCCAGCTCTTCGGAGACCAGAAAGGGATCCCCGCCACCGCGAATAGTAAGCACCCGGTTGGCATCCAGGTAGAAGCGGGTCTCGAAGCGGTAGTCGGCGCCCAGCACCTCCATCGCCAGCCAGGCGGTGACGATCTTGGCGACCGAGGCAGGCACGAACGGCTTGTCGACGTTCTGAGCCACCAGCTCGTTGCCCTTGTCGTCCACCACGAGCACCACCCCTGAAGGAGCGAGCGCCGCGACCTTCTCCTTAGGCCCGGCCGACGCCTGGGCGGGCAACAGAAGCAGCGCGCAGGCGAGAACGAGGTGAGACCACATCACGGTTCCTGCCATTTATCGTCATTGCCGTGAAGGTTCGCCAGCGACGGAGCAATCCAGATCTCGCAAAAAGCTGGATTGCTTCGCGGAGCCTGCATCGGGCCGCGCAAAGCGCGGACCCGTTGGCCCGCAATGACGGATGGGTCACCTAGTCGGCTTTGATGCCGGCGAACTTGATCACGCGTCCCCACTTCTCGACAGCCTCCGCGAGGATCGTGGCGAACTCCGCCGGCGTACCCCCCAGCGGCGTGCCGCCGAGCTCGGTGATGCGCTGCTGGATCCTGGTGTCGGCGACGCCCGCGTTGAGCTCCTTGTTGAGCAGCATGATGATCTCCGCCGGGGTGCCCTTCGGCACGCCGATGCCCGCAAAACCGCTCGCCTCGTAACCGGACACGAAGTCGCCGATCGCCGGAAGGTCCGGAAACACCTCGAGCCGTTTCGCGGTCGTGACGCCCAGCGGACGCAGGCGGCCGGCCTTGATGTGCTCGATGCACTCCGACACCGGACAGAAAATCGCCTGCACATGCCCGCCGACCAGATCGGTGACCGCGGGTGCGCCGCCGCGATAGGGCACGTGCACGAGATTCACCTCCGCCATCATCTTGAACAGCTCGCAGGCGATGTTCTGCGGCGTGCCGGGGCCGGCCGAGCCGTAGTTGATCTTGCCCGGGTTGGCCTTCGCGTAGGCGATGAACTCGGGGATCGTCCCGGCGGGCACGGACGGATTCACCACGGCCACGTAGGCGAGCCGCGCCACGCAGATCACCGGCGCGATGTCGCGGAGGAAGTCGAAACCGAGATTGCTGTAGAGCGCCGCACTGATCGCATTTGGCGTGACGATCTGCAGCAACGTGTAGCCATCAGCCGGCGACCGCACGACCGCCTCGGTGCCGATGTTGCCGCTCGCGCCGGGCCTGTTCTCGATGATGAATTGCTGGCCGAGGCGGTCGGAGAGCCATTGCCCCATCAGACGCGCCTGGATGTCGGTCGCCCCGCCCGGGGGAAAGCCGACGATGATGCGCACCGGCCGCGACGGATAGGCCTGCGCCCGCGCCATGCGCGACGCGGCCGGCAGCGCGGCAGCACCGGCGGCCATGCCCAGGAATGCGCGGCGGTGAAGTGTCATGATGCTCCCCCCGAATTCTGCGCTCCATCGCGGACGTGCGATCCAACGGGGCGCAGTGGGGAGAGACTACGCCCGGCGTGTGGGGCGATGGAAGCGGCGAATGGCCTTAGCGCACCCTGCGCACGAAATCCGCCACCGCCTGCCCGATCTCGTCGGGCGAATCCTCCTGCAGGAAGTGCAGGCCCTTGACGGTGATTTCCTGCTGGTTGCGCCAGGCGCGGCAGACGTCGCGCTGGCGGCCGACGAGGATCGAGCCGGGCTCGGCGTTGATGAACAGCTTCGGCACGTCGGATGTCGCAAGCCAGGCCGCATAGTCCTCGACCACCGTCACGACGTCGGCTGGCTCGCCCTCGACCGGGATCTGGCGCGGCCAGGTGAGCGTCGGGCGGCGGTCTTCGCCTGCGTTCAGGAACGGCCGGCGATATTCGGCCATCTCCTCCTCGCTGAGCTTGCGCAGCACCGAGACGGGCAGCACGCGCTCGACGAAGATGTTCTTGGCCAGGATCATGTCCTCGCCGCCCGCGGAGCGGAAACCCTGGAAGGCGCGGCGCGCATTCTCGGGCCAGTCGGCCCAGGTCACCGGCGTGACGAGCGCCTCCATGTAGACGATGCCGGCGACGCGCTCGCGGTGCCGGCTCGCCCAGTCGAAGCCGAGCACCGAGCCCCAGTCGTGGATCACCAGGACGATGCGGTCGCCGAGCGCGAGCTGGTCCCACAGCGCGAAGAGATAGTCGCGCTGCTCCGCATAGGTGTAGCGCTGCGGGCCGGAGTCCGGAAGCTGGTCCGAGTCGCCCATGCCGATGAGGTCGCAGGCGATGAGGCGTCCGAGCCCGGCGCAGTGCGGCATGATGTTGCGCCAGAGGTAGGATGAGGTCGGGTTGCCGTGCTGGAACACGATGGCGTCGCCCGCGCCTTCGTCGATATACGCCATGCGGCGGGCTTTGACGGTGGCGAATTTTTTCGGGGCGAAGGGCCTGGAGGAAAGCGGCATCACCCGCACCCAAGCCGCGGCGCGGAACCCTGCTCGGACGCACCCTCGGTGTAGATCCGCCGGATTCGGCCCCAGTAGAGCGCGCCCTGGCACATCGCGCAGGGCACCGCTGTGGAAAACACGTCGCAGTCCGACAGATCGCGCGTGCCGAGCCTCCGCGCTGCGTCGCGCACCGCGAGCAGCTCGGAATGGGCGGTCGGATCGGACTGCAGCACGACGTAGTTGCGCCCCTCACCGACGATCACGCCGTCGCGCACCACCACGGCACCGTAGGCCTGATCGCCTTCGCGCACCGCCTGATCGCGCAGAGCGCGCGCCCGTGCGAAGTAGGCAGCCCGCGTGCGCTCAGCCGGCTGCTCAAGCGGCGGCAAACTGGACGGCGAAGCGGCGACCGGCGAAGCGCACCCAAGGCCTGCAAATGAAGCCAGCGCTGCGGTGGACAACAGATGACGCCGGTCGGGAACGAACGATGTCATGACACTCCTCCGACTTCGCCCCACCCTGGAACGCACATCGGGCCGGAAAAGACTCACATCCGCAATGGCCTTCGGAGACGATCGCACGTCCGTGGAAGCGCTCGCCCTTTCGCGACCCTCGCTTCGAGATCCCGACGATGGCTGACCTAGAACATCCCGTTGTTGTGCGGCATCTTCTCGGGGATATCCTGGGCGACGTCCCAGTGCTCGACGATCTTGCCGTCCTCGAGCCGGAAAATGTCTACGATGGCGCGGCCGCGCGTACCCGGCTCGCGCACGGCGTGGACGTGCAGGATCACGAAGTCGCCCTCGGCGAAGACGCGTTTGATCTCACTCTTCGAATTCGGAAACTTCTCCTTCAGGAAATTGAGGAAGCCCTTGAAGCCCTCGATTCCGTCCGGCGCACCGGGATTATGCTGGATGTATTTCGGGCCGAAGTATTTCGAGGCCGCCTCGAAGTCCTTCTTGTTGAGCCCGGCTTCGTAGAATTCGAGAACCGTCTTCTTGTTGGCTTCGGTATCGGCGAGCGCGGGCACGACGAACAGCGCCAGCGCGGCGAGCGGAACGAACCATTTCATGCCAATCTCCCGACTCGTCATTGCCGGCCGGTGCGCAGCAGCGTGACCCGGCAATCAGCGCGACTCTTTTGCAGATGGATGCCCGGGTCAAGCCCGGGGATGACGAAGAAAGCCACTACATCCGCGACGGCAGCCACAGCGCGATGATCGGGAAGACGATCAGGATGATCAGCCGCAGGATGTCGGTAAGGATGAACGGCATCACGCCGTAGAAGATGGTCGAGATCTTCGCGTCCTCGATCACGCTCTTGATGACGAAGATGTTCATCCCGACCGGCGGATGGATGAGGCCGAGCTCCACCGTCATCACGATGATCACGCCGAACCAGATCGGATCGAAGCCGAGCTCCTTGATCACCGGGAAGATGATCGGCACCGTGAGGATGATCATGGCGAGCGCGTCCATCAGGCAGCCGAGCACCAGGTACATCAGCATGATCAGCGTCAGCACGCCGTAGGCGCCGATGCCGAGCCCGGTGAGAAATGCCGTGACCTTCTGCGGCGTCTGCGTGATGGTGAGGAAATAGCCGAACAGGAGCGCGCCGATCAGGATGGTGAACACGGCGGCCGTGGTGCGCGTGGTCTCGAGCAGCGAGCGCAGGATGTCGGGCCCGGAGAGCTTGCGCCGCGCAAGCCCGATCAGGAACGCGCCGCCCGCGCCCGCGCCCGCGGCCTCGGTCGCGGTGAACAGCCCACCGTAGAGCCCGCCGATCACGAAGGCGAACAGCAAGAGCGTCGCCCAGATGTCCTTGATGGCCGCAAGCCGCTCGCTCCAGGTGGCCTTCTGCCCCGCCGGCAGGAAGCCGGGCTTGGCGTGGCCGATGATCGTGATGGTGATCATGTACATCGACACGGCGAGGATGCCGGGCAGGATGCCGGCGATGAACAGCTTGCCGACGTCCTGCTCGGTGATCAGGCCGTAGATCGCGAACACCGTGGAGGGCGGGATCATGATGCCGAGGGTGCCGCCGGCCGCGATCACACCGGTCGCGAAGGATTGCGGATAGCCGAAGCGGCGCATCTCCGGGTAGGCGACCTTGGAGAACGTCGCGGCGGTCGCGACCGAGGAGCCGCAGATCGCCGCAAAGCCGCCGCAGGCCGCGATGGTGGCGATGCCGAGCCCGCCGCGCAGATGACCGAGGAAGGCGTTGGCGGCGCGGAACAGCTCGCGGCTCATGCCCGAGGTGGTGGCGAATGCGCCCATCAGCAGGAACAGCGGGATCACCGCGAAATTGAAGTCGGTCACCGTGCGCATCGTGGTGTGGCCAACGATTTTCAGCGCGGGCAAGCCGCTCGTGAGGTACCCGAAGCCGGTCACGCCGACGAGGCCCATCGCCATGCCGACCGGCACACGCAGCAGCATCAGCACGAACAGCGCAACGAAGCCGATGATCGCGACCGCATCGGTGCTCATGAGAAGCACCGCTCCCGCGCTCCGTCATGCCCGGCCTTGTGCCGGGCATCCACGCCTTTCTGGTCGACATTCAGCAAGGAAGACGTGGATGGCCGGGACAAGCCCCGCCATGACGAAAGAGAGAAAAGCCGTCCGCTCATTCAACCGGCCTCGCGAGCTCGTCCGGCTTCTTGATCAGCTCGGGATGGAAGATCAGCCGCCAGGTGCGCACCGCGATCAGCAGCACCGCCGCGACATCGCCGATCCAGGCGACCGCGTAGAACGGCCAGACCGGCAACCGTAGATCGAAGGTCTGCAGGTTAGAATCGCGCGTCGACACCACCTTGTCGAACAGCGTGTAGGTCTGCACCACGACCACGAACAGGAGCACCAGCGTGGCGAACACGTCCATGACGCGCTGCCAGCGCGGCGGGATGTTGGCGTAGATGAGGTCGACGGTGATGTGCGTGCCGCGATACGAGGTCGCGGCGATCCCCCAGAAAATGAGAATGCCAAGTAGCAGCTGGCCGAAGTCGTAAGAGTCGGGGATCTGAATGTTGAAGAAGTAGCGCAGGAAGATTGTGATGAACACGTCCGCCGCGACCACGCCGACGAAGATCGCCGCGATCCACTCGATCGAGTCGATGAAGCGGTCCATGTAGCGTGGATTCACGCGGTCCCCTCTGCTGCGTGAGCGGGCCGCATACGCCGCATCACCTCTCCCATAGGGAGAGGTCGGAGAGCGAAGCTCGCCGGGTGAGGGGTTGCGGATTGTCGAGAGATCTTAGTCCCCTCACCCCAACCCTCTCCCCAGAGGGGAGAGGGAGCCCACCGCGTGTGCGGCAACCGACAATGCCTCTCAATACGCCGCGCTGTACTTCGCGAGCGTGTCCTTCAGGTCCTTCATGATCGCGTCCGGATCCCCGCCGGCCTTCTTCACGTTGTCGGCCCAGCTCTTCTCCAGCGGCTCGGCCGACTTGCGCCACTCGGCGAGTTGCGCGTCCGTGATGGTGTAGACCTCGTGGGCACTGTCGGCCTTAAGTTTCTTGATGCCCTCGTGCTCGAAGTCGGCCCAGGGGCCCGCGACCTTGCCGGCCCATTCGTTGGTGCAGTGATCGTCGATCGCCTTCTTCTGCGCCGCCGACATCTGGCCGTACACCGCCTTGTTGAACACGAACGCGAAGGTCGTGACGTAGAGCGGCGCCTCCATGTGATACTTGGTGACCTTGTCGATGCCGAACAGCGGCACCGAGCCCCACGGGAAGGTCACCGCCTCAGCGACGCCCTTCTCGAGGATGTCGCGCACTTCGGGCGCGCTCGACTGCACGTTGGTGCCGCCGAGCTGAGTGACCCACGTCGCGATGGTCGCGTGCGCCGGCCGGATCTTCATCCCCTTGATGTCGCCCGGCACGGTGATCTTCTTCTTCGTGGCATGAAACGAGCCGGGGTCGTGCACGAAGGCGAGGCAGAACTTGACGTCCTTCATCTCCTTCTCGGCGTAGTGGCGGTACCAGGCGTCGAGTGCCTGCGAGCCGCCCTTGGCGTTGGCGATCAGAAACGGCAGTTCGCCCGCGCCGATGATCGGGAAGCGGCCGGGCTGGTAGCCGGGATTGACATAGGTGAGGTCGGCGATGCCGTCGCGCGCCATGTCGTAATGGTCGAACGCCTTGCCGAGCTGCTGCGAGGGATAGACCTTGTACTTGATGGTGCCGCCCGAGGCCTTCTCGACGGAGGCGCCCCAATCCTCCAGCGCCTTCTGCAGCGGGTGCGACGGCGGCACCCAGTGCGCGAGCTTCAGCTCGAAGGTCTTGTCCTGCGCGGCGGCCACGCCGGCCGCAAGGCTGAAGGCCGCGCTGAGCGCGATGATCTTTCCTCGCATGAATCCTCCCTCTCATGGCTTGTCGCCGTTGGGACCGACACTAACCAGCCGCTTTCCGCGAGACAACTGCCGCGGCAGCGCAGCTCCGCTGGAAACGTTCCAGCGAATCCCGCTTGTGTGCCTGCGGCCCATCGCTTAATTCGCTGATGCAGTGCGGGCCAAGGATCAATGAACGAGCGCCGGACCATCGATCTTGGACCATTGCCGGAGCTGATCGGCTATGTGCTGCGCCGCGCCCAGCTAGCGGTATTTCAGGATTTCTTCGCCGCATTTGCGCCGTTCGACATCCGCCCGGCGCAGTTTTCCGTCCTGACCATCATCGAGCGAAATCCGGGGCTGACCCAAACCCAGGTCGCCGAGGCGCTCGGCATCAAGCGCACCAATTTCGTCGGCATGCTGGACGAGCTGGAGAAGCGCTCCCTCGCCGAGCGGCGGCAGGCGCGCGACAAGCGCTCCTATGCGCTCTATCTGACCGCTGACGGCGCCGCGTTGATGCGCAGGCTGAAGCCCGTCATCAAGGCGCACGAGAGCCGCATGATCGCGTGCGTCGGCGAGGACGGCCGCGACCGGCTGGTCGCGCTGCTGACCGGAATCGTGGACGGCAAGCCGCGCCGGGCGACGCTCAAGAACGGGAAAGCGCCGCGAGCACTTCGGCCGGGATCGGCTGAGACTTGATCTTGGCTTGATCGGCCGGATCCCGCCCCACCCACACGCGGGTCTCGAAGGCTTCGACGGCAAGCGCGCCGTCCTTCTTTAGATGATGCGTGATGTTGAAGCTGGAGCGCTTCGCCTCGGTCATCGTGGTTTCAATGGTGATGTCGTCGCCGAAGCGGCACGGGATCAGAAACCGCGCGCGCGTGTCGACCATCGGATAGCCGGCGAACTTGTAAGCCTCGAACATCTGGTACTTGGTGAGCCCCGTGCCGGCCGAGAACATCGCGGTGGTCGACCCGTCGAACATCTCGAAATAGCGCGGATAGAACACGATGCCGGCCGGATCGCATTCGCCCCACTGGATGCGGCGGGCGACGGTGTTGGTGAGGTAGGGCATACGTGCCTCCTTGCGTCGGCCGCGCGGCTCTTGCGTCACCTCCCCCTGAAAAGGGGGAGGTTGACATGCGAAGCATGCCGGGTGGGGGTCGTTCTCGCACCGATCGAACCCTACCCCAACCCTCCCCCTTTCAGGGGGCGCGCCGAGTATGCGGCTCCAGATTCCCGGATCGCTCTCGGCTGCGCCCCCGCGTGTCCGGGACGACCTTCGCAGTCGCTCAGGTCACTTCGGCGCCATCCGCAGCGCGCCGTCGAGGCGGATCACCTCGCCGTTGAGATAGCGGTTCTCGACGATATGGCGCGCGAGTGCGGCGTACTGCTCGGGCTTGCCGAGCACCTGCGGGAACGGAATCGAGGCGGCAAGGCCTTTGCGGATTTCCTCGGTCAACCCCATCAGCATCGGCGTATAGAAAATGCCCGGCGCGATCGCGCACACGCGGATGCCGAATTGCGCCAGTTCGCGCGCGGCTGGCAGGGTCAGGGCGACGATGCCGCCCTTGGAGGACGAATAGGAGGCCTGCCCGATCTGCCCGTCATAGGCCGCAACCGACGCCGTGTTGATGCACACGCCGCGCTCGCCCTCCTCCAGCGCCTCGGTCTTGGAGCAATCGGCGGCGAACAGGCGGAGCGTGTTGAAGGAGCCGACCAGGTTCACCTTGATCACCTGCTCGTAGTTGCCGAGCGGCATCGGTCCCTCGCGCCCGACGATGCGCCCGGCCTTTCCGATGCCGGCGCAGTTGATCAGGATTCGCGCGACACCGTTTTTCGCGTTGGCCTCCTTGATGGCGGCCTCGGCGCTCGGGCCGTCCGACACATCGCACTTGATCGCGATCGCACCGATCGCCTTGGCGTGCGCATTCGCCGCGTCCATGTTGACGTCGAGCAGCGCGACCTTGGCGCCCGCTTTCGCAAGCTCAGCCGCCGTCGCGGCGCCGAGCCCCGAGCCGCCGCCGGTGACGATCGCGGCGTGTCCCTTGATGTCCATCTAGTGTTTCCTCCCTTCGGGATTTTCGATGATCAGCGCGATGCCCTGCCCGCCGCCGATACAGGCGGAGGCGACGCCGTAGCGCATCCCTGAGCGCTTCAATTCGCGCGCCAGCGTGACCGAGAGGCGCACGCCGGTCGCGCCGAGCGGATGCCCGATCGCGATCGCGCCGCCGTTGACGTTGAGCTTGTCCTCGTCGAGGTCGAGCGCGCGCGCGCAGGCCATGACTTGCGCGCCGAACGCCTCGTTGATCTCGAAGCGGTCGATGTCGGCGAGCGTAAGACCCGCTTTCTCGACGGCCGCCTGGATCGCCGGCACCGGACCGATGCCCATGATCTCGGGCGGCACGCCCGCCGCCGCGCCCGCGACGAGCCGCGCGAGCGGCTCCTTGCCCTGGTTGTTCGCATAGCCCGCGGAGGCAACCAGCGCGGCCGCCGCGCCATCGACGATGGCGGACGAATTACCCCCGGTCTGCACGCCGCCGAAGGCAGGGCGGATTTTCGCGAGTTGCTCGACCGACGAGGGGCGCACGTGCGTGTCGTGATCCACCGGCTTCGCGTCGCGCGAGAGCCGGATGCCGCGCGGATTGTAGCCCTCGCGCGCGAACTCTTCTGTTTGCACAGGCGCGATCTCGCCCGCGAGAAAGCCCGATTTCTGCGCCGCGACCGCGCGCTCGAACGAGCGCACCGCGTAGGCATCCACTTCTCCGCGCGTGATCTGATATTGCCGCGCGAGGTTTTCCGCCGTCGTACCCATGGTCACGTCGCAGGAGCCGTCGGCGAGCGCCTCCCAGAGGAAGTCCTTGAACTCGACCTGCCCCATGCGGAAGCCGCCGCGGCTGGTATAGGACGCGACCGGGTTGCGGCTCATCGACTCGGCGCCGACGCAGAGCGCGAGGTCGACATCCCGGTAGGTGACGGCGTCGGCCGCCTGCATCAGCACCTCGATGCCGGTGCCGCAGACCCGCTGCACCATGTGCGCCGGCGTCTCGATCGGCACGCCCGCGTACAGCCCGATGTGGCGCGGCAAGAGATACGCGTCGAAGCTCGCCTGCGCCATGTTGCCGGTGATGACGGTGCCGACATCCTGCGGCGACGCGCCGGAGCGGGCGAACACCGCGCGCGCCGCCTTGATGCCGAGGTCGATGGGCGAGATCTGCGCCAGCGCGCCGTTGTAGTCCACGAACGGCGTGCGCACGCCGTCGAGCAGCCAGACGTCTTCCCAGGATGCGGTGAGCGCCTTGCTCATGCGTTACCTTTCCTTGATCGCGATGACGCGTGCGGACGGGGCATCAGCATACAGCTCGTCGATCAGCGCTGCCCTGTTCTTGAGCACCATGCGCTGGTTGATCGAGCCCTTGTCGGTCGCCTCGCCGATATCGAGCGAGGGCGGCGTCTCCATAAGCATGGCACGCATGATGCGGTTGGACGAGCCGGTCGCGGCCTTGGCAAGGCCGTTCAGCAGGTCGCAGAATTCGCGCCGCACCGCTTCGTGCGCCACGATATCGGCCGCGCTGGCGTCGCCCGCGAGTTCAGGCGCGAAACGGCGGCACACGTCGAGATCGGGAAAGATCAACGCCGTCAGGTGGTCGCGATCCGCGCCCGCGATCACGACATCCTTCACGTAGGGCGCGCAGCGCGCGATGAAGGCCGCGCGCAGCGGGCCGACGTTCACCCATGTGCCGGTCGCGAGCTTGAAGTCTTCGGCGATGCGGCCCTCGAACAGCAGGCCCTTCTCGGGACGGGCCGGATCGTCGAAGCGCAGCGCATCGCCGAGCTTGTAGAAACCGTCCGCGTCAAACGCGTCTTCGGTGAGCTTCGGCTCGCGCCAGTAGCCGGGCGTGATGCTCGGGCCTTTCAGCCGCGCCTCGTATTTGCCGTCGGCGAGCGGAAGGAGTTTCACCTCGAGGCCGGGCGGCGGCAGGCCGATGTTGGCGGCATTCGCCGTGTCCCACATGCGCCCGAAGGCGTAAGGCGCGGTCTCGGTGGCGCCAAGCCCGGTGAGAAAGAGGATATCCTCGCCACAGGCGCGGTACGCCATCTCCTTCCATTCGTCGAACACATGCTGCGCGAGGCCGGCGCCCGCGAACCACAGCACCTTCAGGCGCGAAAAGAATTTGTCGCGCAACGCGGCATCGGCGCGGAAGAACGGCAGCAGCGCCTCGTAGCCCTTCGGCACCGTGAAGTACCAGGTCGGCGCGACCTCGCGCAGGTTTCGCACCGTTTCCTCGATCGCACCCGGCAGCGGCTTGCCGCCATCGATGTACATCGTGCCGCCGTTGCCGAGCACGAGTCCGACATCGTGATTGCCGCCCGCGGTGTGGTGCCACGGCGCCCAATCGACGATCACCGGCGGCTCCTCCACGAAGAACTGCAGCGCGGAGGCGATCATCGCCTGGTTCGCGCACCACATCCGCTGGGTGTTGATCACGCCTTTCGGGTTGCCAGTCGAGCCTGAGGTGAACAGGACCTTGGCGATGGTATCTCCCGTGACGCGCGCGTGCGCGGCATCGGCCGCGTCCGGCGCGGCATCGAGCTTGTCGAGCGCGCCAACGATCACCTCCGTGCCGAGCCGCACCGTGGACGCAATGGCACGCTGGTACTGTGTGTTGCAGGCATAGACGAGCCCGGGGGCGAGCAGGGTGACGATGTGCTTCAGCTTGCCGAAGTCGGACGAGATCAGCGAATACGCCGGCGAAATCGGCGCATACGGGATGCCGACGTAGTTCGCCGCGAGGCCGAGCAGCGCGTGCGCTATGTCGTTCCCCGAGAGGATGACGATCGGGCGCTCGGCCGAAAGATTGCGGGTGAGCAGCGCCGCGCCGATGCGGCGCACGCGCTCCAGTGTCTGCGCGTAGGTGATGGTGCGCCACGCGCCATCGGGAGCGCGCTCGGCCATGAACACGCGGTTGGGGGCGATACGCGCCCAATGTACAAGGCGCTCGGTTAGCTTTGCGGGATACTCCGGCAGCGCGCGGCCAGACTTAAGATAGACCGTGCCGTCAGGGCGGCGGTCGACGAGGACTTCAGGCGCGCAGAGTTTTACGGCACGCATGCGGCGCGGCGTTTCGTTACGAATTGTTTGCGGATTCGCCATGCGCTGCTCGTCATCCCGGAAGCCGCGAAGCGGCTATCCGGGACCCAGTAAACACCGCCAGCGCGTTCACGCACCATTTGTGTTTACTGGGTCCCGGCTCTCGCTTCGCTCGGCCGGGATGACGACTCACAATTTCCGCTCCACCTTCGCGGCGCGCTTTTCGAGAAACGCCTTGATGCGGTTCTTCGCCTCGCCGCTGCCCTGCGCGATCGCGGCGGTGAGCGACTCCATCACGAAGCCGCTGGCGCGGTCCTGCTCGGCGATGCACGGCAGCACGTTCATGATCGCGAAGTTCGACACCGGCGAATTGCCCGCGATGCGCTTGGCGATCTCGATCCCCTTGGCGAGCCCCTCGCCCTCGCCGACCAGATAATGCGAGAGCCCGAGCGCCTGACCTTCCTCGGCGCCGTAGGTGCGGCCGGTGAGCATCAGGTCGATCATGCGCGAGACGCCGATCAGCCGCGGCAGCCGCACCGAGCCGCCGCCGCCGACGAAAATCCCGCGCGAGCCTTCCGGCAGCGCGTAGTAGGCCGATCGCTCTGCAACGCGGATGTGCGTTGCCGCCGCAAGCTCGAGCCCGCCACCGATCACCGCGCCATGCATCACGGTGACGACCGGCACGCGGCCGAACTCGATTCTGTCGAAGATCCGATGCCAGACGCGCGAATGCGCGACGCCGTCCTCGGTCGAGAGCACTTTCAGTTCGGAGAGATCGAGGCCGGCGGAGAAATGCTTGCCTTCCGCGTTCAGCACGACCGCCTTGACGCCCGCGGAGAGCGTGTCGAAGAAGCGCTCCAAGCCCAGCACCGTGGCATCGTTGAGCGCATTGCGCTTCTCCGGGCGCGCCAACGTCACGATCGCGATGGCGCCGCGGCGCGCGACCTTCAGCGATTTGGGCAGGCTCGGTTTGGCCATTTCGGTTCCGGGATGGAATTGTTATGCACCATCACATTTGTCCGGCGCGCGGGTCAAGGTTGCGGCGCAGCCGCTGGCAAACATGCCAGCAGGCGCTACAATCGCCACACGATACGAACAAGAATTGGGAGGACTCCGATGGACGTTAAGATATCGCGCCGCGCCCTGCTCGCCGGCACGGCCGCCGCAGGCGCTGCCGGTTTCGCCGCAACCCCCGCCTTCTCGCAGGTGAACTGGAAGAAGTATTCTGGCACCAAGCTGGAGGCGATCCTCGCCAAGGGGCCGCGCGGCGATAACTTCCAGAAGCACATCAAGGAATTCACCGAGCTGACCGGCATCCAGGTCGAGTCGGAGCAGATCCCCGAGCAGCAGCAGCGGCAGAAGTGCGTGATCGAGCTCGCCTCCGGCAAGCCGAGCTTCGACGTGGTGCATCTTTCCTATCACGTGCAGAAGCGGCAGTTCGAGAAGGCCGGCTGGCTCGCCGACATCACGCCGTTCATGAAGGACCCGACGCTGACCGCGCCGGACCTCGTCGAGAGCGACTTCTCGGCCGCCGGACTCTCCTACGCCAAGAACGACAAGGGGCAGATGCTCTCCCTGCCCTGGTCGGTCGACTACTTCATCCTCTATTACAACAAGGAGATCTTCGCGAAGGCGGGCGTGCAGCCGCCCAAGACGCTCGACGAGATGAATGCGCTGGCCGAGAAGCTCACCGACACGAAGGCCGGCGTGTTCGGCTATGTCGGGCGTGGGCTGAAGAACGCCAACATGACGCTGTGGACCAATTACTTCCTCAACTACGGCGGCGAATTCCTCGACAAGAGCGGCAACATCCTGACCGACGGCCCCGAAGCGGTCGAAGCGACGAAGTCCTACGTGCGCTCGAACAAGTCCTCGCCGCCGGGCGTCGCGGGCTTCAACTGGATGGAGTCTCTCGCGGCCTTCGCGCAGGGGCGCGCCGCGATGTGGGTCGACGGTGTCGGCTGGGCGCCGGGCGTCGAGAACCCGAACTCCTCGCGCGTCGCCGGCAAGGTCGGCTACACGATGGTGCCAGCCGGACCGAAGGGGCAGTACTCGGCGACCTACGGCGACGGCATCGGCATCCCGGCGGCCTGCACCAAGAAGGAAGCCGCCTACCTGCTCTGCCAGTGGGTCGTTTCCAAGACGCAAGGCGCGCGTCTGGTCCAGGCCGGCGGTGGCGTGTCGTTCCGCAACTCGGTGCTCAATGATCCGGAGGTGCAAAAGGGCGTGACCTTGCCGAAGGAGTGGTTCCAGTCGGTGCTCGACGCCGGCAAGATCTCCAAGCTCGGGCTGCCGGTCATCATTCCGGTCGCCGAATTCCGCGACCTCGTTGGAGCCGCGGTCACCGCCACGCTCGCGGGTGCCGACCCCGCGGCCGAACTGAAGAAGGCGCACGAGCAATTCCGCCCGATCCTGGAGCGCAGCGAGAAGGCGTGAGGGCGAGAGGCCGTTTCCTCCCTTCGTCATGGCCGGGCTTGTCCCGGCCATCCACGTCTTTCTTAGCAGGTGGGAAGCAAGACGTGGATACCCGGCACAAGGCCGGGCATGACGGGGTATCGGTCTTCTGTTTGGCGTGAACCAAATGTTGACCAGCACCGAACAGTCCGAACCCGAACTCCGCCCTCTCTCCTACTGGCCGTTCGTGCTGCCGGCGCTCGTGGTCGTGCTCGCCGTCATCGTGTTCCCGTGGGTGTTCACGATCTGGATGAGCCTGCAGGAATGGAAGGTCGGCGCGCCGACGACCTTCGTCGGGTTGTCGAACTACCTGCGCATGCCGAAGGACCCACGCTTCGTCGAGGCGGTGTGGCACACGCTGGTCTACACGGCGCTCTCGGTGATCCTGCCCCTGATCTTCGGCACGTTCGCGGCTGTGGTGTTTCACCAGAAATTTCCGTTGCGCGGCTTCCTGCGCGGCGTCTTCATCATGCCGATGATGGCGACGCCGGTCGCGATCGCGCTCATCTGGACCATGATGTTCCACCCGCAGCTCGGCGTGCTGAACTACCTGCTCTCGCTCTTCGGTCTGCCGCCATCGCTCTGGGTCTTCGATCCCGGCACCGTGATCCCCTCGCTGGTGCTGGTCGAAACCTGGCAATGGACGCCGCTCGTCATGCTGATCGTGCTCGGCGGGCTCGCGGCGCTGCCGACCGAGCCGTACGAGAGCGCGCTGATCGACGGCGCCAGCTTCTGGCAGATGTTCCGCTACATCACGCTGCCGCTGATCACGCCGTTCCTGTTCATCGCCGCCATGATCCGCCTGATCGACGCGCTGAAAAGCTTCGACATCATCTTCGCGATCACGCAGGGCGGCCCCGGCTCCGCCTCGGAGACCATCAACCTCTACCTCTACAGCGTCGCGTTCGTTTACTACGACGTCGGCTACGGCTCGGCGATCGCGCTCGTGTTCTTCGTACTGATCGTGATGCTCGCCGCGGTGATGCTCTACTTCCGCCAGCGCTTCCATTGGAACGAGGCGGGAGGCGGCGCATGAGCCCGCGGCAGATCCTCAACAAGATCGCGCTTGCGATCTGCGTGTTCATCATCGTGTCGCCGGCGATCTTCTTCTTCCTCTGGATGCTGTCGCTCTCGGTCAAATACGAAATCGACAATGCGGCCTCGCCGCCGATTTTCATCCCCGACCGCTTCGCCTGGCAGAACTATGTCGACGTTCTGACCTCGAACCGCTTCGCCACCTACTTTTTCAACACGCTGATCGTGACCGGGACCGCGACATTCGCAGCGCTGCTGGTCGGTGTGCCCGCCGGTTACGGCATCGCGCGGATGCAGGCACACCGCGCGGCCGTCGTGATCCTGATCGCGCGGATCACGCCGGGGCTCTCCTACCTGATCCCGCTGTTCCTGCTGTTTCAGTGGCTCGGGCTGCTCGGCACGCTGGTGCCGCAGATCATCATCCATCTCGTCGTCACGGTGCCAATCGTGATCTGGATCATGATCGGCTATTTCGAGACGACGCCGCTGGAGCTGGAAGAAGCCGCCGTCATCGACGGCGCGACTCGCTGGCAGGTGTTCCGTCACGTGGCGCTGCCGATCGCGAGGCCCGGCATCGCGGTGGCGTTCATCCTGGCGGTGATCTTCTCCTGGAACAACTTCGTCTTCGGCATCGTGCTCGCCGGCCGCGAGACGCGCACGCTCCCCGTCGCGGTCTACAACATGATCTCGTTCGACCAGCTGAGTTGGGGTCCTTTGGCGGCCGCCGCGCTGATCGTGACCTTGCCCGTGCTCCTGCTCACCGTGTTCGCGCAGCGCCAGATCGTGGCGGGGCTCACGGCGGGGGCAGTGAAGGGGGGCTAAATCACCTCATACACCTCAAGCTTCACCGCATTCCTCTCCCGCGCGCCCTTCGCCAGCGCCAGGATACGGTTGAGCCATAGCGCGCTCGGATGCGCGGTCTCGAAGCGCATCACGGTGCGGAAGTAATAGAGCGCGGGATCGACATCCTCCCCGCGGCCGAGCCGGGCCATCACATCCGGCGGGCCGTTGCGCAGCCCACGCGAGTCGACCTGCACCAGCGCGCCCGCGTCGCTCTCGATGGTGTAGCGCGCGTGGATGTCGAGCGCGCCGTCCGCCGCCATGATCTGCCAGTCGGCGCCGCCCGGCAGGATGCGGCCGGATAGCTTCGGTCCGCTCACCGTGCCGCCGAGCAGGTTGACCACACGGCGGTGGCCGAACGGCGCCGAACCGAGATCGAGGATGTTCGCAACCTCGCAGCGAATGGAAAAGATCGGCTCGGGCGAAATCATGCATCCCCCATGCGTTTTGTCATGGCCCGCGCGAAGGGGCGCATGTTGTAAGCTCTACCGGGGTCCGGTAGGACATCCTCACTATAACGAACCTTAAGGGATGAACGTGCAAGGCAGCGTCGAACGCCAGCCGATCGCGGGCGAAGTGTTCCTCCGCGCGCTCGCCGAACACGGCGTCGATTTTTTCTTTGCCAACCCAGGCACCGACTTTCCGCCCATCGTCGAGGGCTTTACGCGCGCACGCGGCCGCAATGTGAAATTGCCGCGGCCGATCCTGGTGCCGCACGAGAACCTTGCGGTCGCGATGGCGCATGGCGCCTATACGCAGACCGGCCGCGCCCAGGCCGTGATGGTGCACGTCAATGTCGGCACCGGCAACACGATCAACAACCTGATCAATCTCGCGCGTGACCGCGTGCCGCTGATCCTCGCCGCGGGCCGCACCCCGGTCACCGAGAAGGGCGCGTTCGGCTCGCGCTCGCGCCAGATTCACTGGGGCCAGGAGATGTTCGACCAGGCTGGCATGGTGCGCGAGATCGTGAAGTGGGACTACGAGCTGCGCATGCCGGGCCAGACCGCCGACGTGGTGGCGCGCGCGCATGAGATGGCGATGACGGCGCCGCGCGGGCCGGTCTATCTGGTGCTGCCGCGCGAGCCTTTGTCCGCTTCGCTCAGCGAAGAGCCCGCGATTGTGCCGCGCCCCGCGCCGCGGCCCGCGCATCCCGATCCGGCGGCGATCGAGGAGCTGGCAGGGTGGATCGCAAGCGCGATGAGGCCGCTGGTCATCACGGCGGGTCCCGGCACGGACGACGCCGCGGTCGCGGCGCTCGCCAAGGTCGCGGGGCGCGCCGCCATTCCGGTGGTCTCGCACAATGCGCGTTCGGTGGCGCTGCCTTCCTCGCATCCGATGAATGCCGGCTACGACTCCGGGCCGGTCATGGCGGACGCCGACCTGATCGTCGTGATCGAGAGCGACGCGCCGTGGTATCCGCGCGTCGAAGAGCCCGCGCCCGGCTGCCGCGTGGCGCATCTCGGTGAGGACCCGACCTTTGTGCGCTATCCGATGCGCTCATTCCCGAGCGACCTCGCGATCGCGGCGCCGGTCTCCATTACGCTCGCGGCGCTCGATGCGGCGCTGGCGAAGCGGAAACTGAACGTGGATGCGCGGCGCGCAAGGCTCGTCGAGCGCCACCAGGCTCTGCGCCAGAAGGCCGCGACAGAGGCGAAAGCCAGCGCGCTCAATTCCGCGACCTTCAGCGCCGCGGTCGGCGACGCCGTCGGCACCGACGCGATCATCTTCAACGAATACCCGCTGAGCCTCGAGCACTGCGCGCGCGAGAAACCCGGCACGTTCTACGGCCTTTCGGCCGCGGGCGGGCTCGGCTGGGGGCTCGGCGCCGCCATGGGCGCGAAGCTCGCCGCGCCGGAGAAGTTCGTGGTCGCGACCATCGGCGACGGCGCCTACATGTTCGCGAACCCGACCGTGTGCCACTGGGTGGCGGAGAAGTTCGAGATTCCGGTGCTGGCGGTGGTGTTCAACAATGCGCGCTACGGCGCGGTGCGCCGCGCGACGCTCTCGATGTTCAAGGATGGCGCGGCCGGCGAGGACGACGGCCAGTTCCTCGCCGACCTCTCGCCCTCGCCGCCGTTCGAGGAGATCGTGCGCCTGCATGGCGGCCATGGCGAGCGCGTCGAGACGCACAGCGAACTTGCGCCTGCGCTCGCCCGCGCGCGCGACGCGGTGCGGGGCGGCAAACAAGCCCTCGTCAACGTTCTCATTCCCAACTGACAGAAAAAGCGGAGCGACACCTCTCATGCGGATCGACGCGTACACGCATTTCTTCCCGGCGAAATATTTCCAGGCGCTCATGGACAGCAAGGTGCCGGACATCGGCAAGCGCGTGGCCGAGGTGCCGTCGATCCATGACGTCGACGTGCGCCGCAAGGTGGTCGGCTCGTTCCCCGACTACAAGCAGATCATCTCCGTCGCGCTGCCGCCGATCGGCACCTGGGCGGCGCCTGAGAAGGCCGAGGACATGGCGCGGCTTGCCAACGACGGGCTGAAGGAGCTGTGCGACAAATACCCGGACGAGTTCGCCGGCTTCGTCGCCGAGGTGCCGCTCACCGCGCCGGACGCGGGCGTGCGCGAGAGCGAGCGCGCCATCAACGAGCTCGGCGCCTGCGGTGTGCAGATCGTCACCAACGTGAATGGCAAGCCGCTCGACCGCCCGGAGTTCGAGCCGTTCTTCGCCCGCATGGCCGAGATCGGCAAGCCGGTGTGGGTGCATCCGACCCGAACCGCCAAGACGCCCGACTACGCGACCGAGGACAAATCGCTCTACGAGATCTGGTGGACCTTCGGCTGGTCCTACGACACCGCGGCCTTCATGGCGCGCATGGTGTTCTCGAAAACGCTCGACAAGTATCCGGATCTGAAGATCATCGTGCATCACTTCGGCGGCATCGTGCCGATGCTGGAAGGCCGCATCGGCCCCGGCTGGGACCAGATCGGCGCGCGCACCTCGGACGCCGACTATCAGGCGCTGAAGAGGTCGCTGAAGAAGCGCCCGCTCGATTATTTCAAGGAAGATTTCTACGCCGACACCGCCGTGTTCACCTCGGACGCCGCGACCGAGCTCGGCATGAAGTTCTATCCGCTGGAGAAGATCGTGTTCGCCTCCGACTGCCCGTTCGACCCCGAGAAGGGCACGATGTACATCCGCGAGACGATCCGCATCCTCGACGCGCTGCCGCTGACGAAAGGCCAGCGCGATCAGGTGTATTACGGCAACCTGGAGCGGATCACGGGGAAGACGTTCGTGAAGTAGGCGCGTCGCAAGCTGCGGGCGCGCTTTCCGCTCTCCCGCTTGCGGGAGAGGGTGGCGACCAGCGAAGCTGCGAGCCGGGAGAGGGCTCTTATCGGTTGGGCCCCTCTCCCGCCCTCTCCCCGCTGCGCGGGGCGAGGGGAAAGAAAGATCAGGGAGAGTCTCATGCGCTTTCGACTCGCATTCCTCCTCACTCTCCTCACCACCCCGGCCCTCGCGCAGCCTGCCGACCTCGTGCTGCGCGGCGGCAACGTCATCACGGTCGACAACGACTGGCGCGTTGCGCAGGCGGTCGCGATCCGCGACGGGCGGTTCGTCGCGGTCGGTGATGATGAGGTGATGGTCCCCTACATCGGGCCGAACACGCAGGTGATCGAGCTGAACGACCGCACCGTGGTGCCAGGCCTGATCGACACCCACCTGCACCAGCTATTCCACGCCCTGAACGGGCCGCAGGTGCAACTCCTCGGCGCAAAATCGGTCGCCGACGTGCAGAAGGCGGTCGCCGAGCGCGTCGCGCGCACGGAAGCCGGCAAATGGGTGACGGCCTCGATGGGCTGGCACGAGAGCATCCTGGACGAAGGCCGCATGCCGACGCGGCACGAGCTCGATCCCGTCTCGCCGAACAATCCGGTGTTCATCCCGCGCGGCGGGCACGTCGTCACCGTGAACACCAAGGCGCTGGAGCTTGCCGGCATCACCAAGGACACGCCGAATCCCGAAGGCGGCATCATCGTGCGCGACGGGTCGGGCGAGGCGACCGGCATGCTGCTGCAGAATGCCGCGAATCTTGTTCGCAAGGTTCTGCCGCCGCCGCCCGCCAACATGGCGGAGCTGCTGGTCGCGGCGATGCGCGACCTCAACGCCTACGGCATCGTCGGCGTGGTCGAGCCGGGCGTGAACGAACAGCAGATGGCGCTCTATCGCTCGGTGCATGACGCGGGGCAGATGACGGTGCGCACCGAAGTGCTCTACCGCGCGATGCGCAAGGACGAGGTCGCGAAGGGGATCGCGGCGATCAAGGCGCAGAAGAATTCCGACATGCTGCGCTTCGTCGGGATCAAGTTTCCGCTCGACGGCGGGGTCGAGGGCGGCCGCATGACCTGGCCCTACCGCATCGTGCCGGGCGAGCAGACCAATGCGGCGTATCGCGGCGTGCTGCTGCTGCCGCCCGGCGGCGAGGACGAGTATGTCGAGGGCCTGCGGCTGATCGCGGACGCCGGCCTGCAGGCGCAGACGCATGCGGTCGGCGACGAGACGATCGATCTCATCGTGCGCGCCTACGGGCGCGTGAATGGCGAGAAGCCGATCAAGCCGCTGAACTGGGCGATCATGCACCTGTTCCATCCCTCCGACGCGGCGCTGAAGAAGATGGCCGAGCTCGGCGTCGTGGCAACGATGCAGGATCACCCGGTGCTGCTCGGGCACAATCAGCGCCGCTGGTGGGGCGAAGAGCATGCGGCTTACGCGATCCCGATCCGCAAGGCGATCGACGCCGGGGTGCTGGTCGGCGGCGGCACCGACGGGCCGGTGGTGCCGGTCGATCCCTATCTCTCGATGTGGTGGATGACCACGCGGCAAGTGCTGAAAGGTTACGCGCTCGGCAAGGAGCACGCGATCACCGCAAAGGAGGCGCTGACGCTCTACACCATCAACAACGCGCGCGTTCAGGGCGTCGAGAAGGAGCGCGGCAGCATCGAGGTCGGCAAGCTCGCGGATCTTGCGGTGATTTCGCAGGACATCCTGAGTGTTCCGCCGGACGCCATCCGCGACACCAAGGCGCTGCTGACGGCGGTGGGCGGGAAGATCGTGTACCGGAACGGACTCTGAGGGCGCCGCACGCTCCGCTTTCCCCTCTCCGCTTGCGGGAGAGGGTGGACGCGAACGAAGTGAGCGGCCGCGAGAGGGCTCTTTTCGCCGCGAAAACTCCCTCTCCCGCCCTTCGCTACGCTCGGGCACCCTCTCCCGCAAGCGGGAGAGGGGAAGAAGAGTTCGCGGCGCGCTTTCCGCCCTCCAAACTCATCGCCAGCACGCGCGCGACGTGCAACGCCTCGCGTTGCGCCCCATCGTGGATCTGGTGCCGGCATGACGTGCCGTCGGCGACGATGAGCGTATCCGCATCGGCCTTGCGCACGGCCGGCAGCAGCGAGAGCTCACCCATCGCGAGCGAGACATCGATCGTATCGGCGCCGTAGCCGAACGCACCGGCCATGCCGCAGCAGCTCGAGTCGACGGTCTCGACCTTGAGGTTGGGGACGAGCTTCAGGATGCGCTCGACCGCGCCCATCATGCCGAATGATTTCTGATGGCAGTGGCCGTGGACGAGCGCGCGCTTGGCGAGCGGCTTGAGCGGCAGGTTGAGCCGCCCTGCTGCCGCCTCGCGCACCAAAAACTCTTCGAACATCAGCGCATGCATCGAAAGTAGCGTCGCGCCCTCCGACTTGATCAGCGCCGGCACTTCGTCACGGAAACCGAGGATGCAGCTCGGCTCGAGGCCGATGACCGGAACGCCGCGCTTCACGAACGGTTCCACCGCGGCGATCACGCGCTCGGCCTCGCGCCGCGCCTCATCGACGCGGCCGACCGAAAGAAATGTGCGGCCGCAGCAGAGCGGACGCTTCGCGCCGTCCACGGGCTTCGCCACATGCACCTTATAGCCCGCCGCATGCAGCACGGTGGCGGCGGCGTCGAGGTTTTCGCGTTCGAAATAGCGGTTGAAGGTATCGGCGAGCAGCACGACCTCGCGCGGCTCATTGTCGTTCGCGCCCTCGCCCACATGCCCCGGAAGGTGTGGCAAGGAAGCGAGCGTGTCGTCGAACACGTCCGCGCGCCATTGCGGCAGCGTACGGCGCCCGCTCAGCCCTGCGAGATACTCGGACAAACTCCTCAGCCACGGATACCTGTCGCGCGCGTTGGCAAGTGCGGGAAACTTCGCCGCATGCGGCGCATAGCGCGGCAGGTAGCCGACGAGCCGATCACGGAGCGACAGTCCACGTTTCGCGGCGCGCGCGGCCTGCACTTCGATCTTCATGCGCGCCATGTCGACGCCAGTCGGGCACTCGCGCCGGCAGGCCTTGCACGAGACGCAGAGCTTGAGCGTCTCGGCCATCTCGTCGGAGGTGAGCGCGTCCGGCCCGAGCTGCCCGGTGATCGCAAGGCGAAGCGAATTGGCGCGCCCGCGCGTGACGTCCCGCTCCTCGCGCGTGACCCGATAGGACGGGCACATCACGCCGCCCTCGATCTTGCGGCAGGCGCCGTTGTTGTTGCACATCTCGACCGCGCCCTGGAAACCGCCGCCGGCGCCGGGCCAGGCCGACCAGTCGAGCTGCGTCTTCATCTCCTGGCCGGCGTAGCCGGGCGGGTAGCGGAAGTTCCCGCGGTCGTCGAACTTCGGCGCGCGCACGATCTTGCCGGGGTTGAAGACGCCCTTCGGGTCGAACGTGTCCTTCACTTCCTCGAAGGCCTTCACCAGCTCCTTGCCGAACATGAACTCATGGAACTCGGAGCGCACGATGCCGTCGCCGTGCTCGCCCGAATGCGAGCCCTTGTAGTCGCGCACCATCGCGAAGGCTTCCTCGGCGATGGCACGCATCGCCTTCACGTCCTTCTCCTGCCGCAGATTCAACACCGGACGCACGTGCAGGCAGCCGACCGAGGCATGCGCATACCAGGTGCCGCGCGTGCCGTGCTTCTCGAACACGGCGGTGAGCCGCTGCGTGTAGTCCGCCAGGTTGACCAGCGGCACCGCGCAGTCCTCGACGAAGGAGATCGGCTTTCCCTCCTGCTTCATCGACATCATGATGTTGAGGCCGGAGGTGCGCACGTCCGCGATCGCGGCCTGCAGCGCCGCATCGGTCACCTCGACCACGCCGCCCCACTTGGCGCCGTGCTTGTCGAAGCCGAACCCGAGATCGCCCATCGTGGCGGCGAGCTCTTTCAGCCGCCGCTGGTTCTCCACCTCGCCCTCGTCGAACTCGACCAGCAGGATCGCCTCCGGCTCGCCGTGCACGAACGCCTTGAGCGTCGGGCGGAACATGGCGATCTCGCTCGCAAGCTCCAGCATGGTGCGGTCGACCAGCTCTACCGCGATCGGCTTGAGCCTGACCAGATGCTGCGCCGAGTTCATCGCCTCATAGAACGAACCGAAGTGGCAGGCGCCCATCACACGCTTGCCCAGGACGGGCGATAGCTTCAGCTCGATGCGCGTGGAGAATGCGAGCGTGCCCTCCGAGCCGAGCAGGATGTGCGCCAGATTGTGCTCAGGCGCGTTCGGCGCGAAGGCATCGAGATTGTAGCCGCCGACGCGACGCTGCACTTTGGGAAAGCGTCTTTCGATCGCATCCGCTTCGCGCAAGCCAATGTCGAGCAGCGTGCGCGCCAACGGCCGCAGCGGCGAACCGGCAGGCAGGTTCGAGAGCCCGGCGTGCACCGGCCCGAAATGCGCTCGTGCGCCGTCGGCGAGCACCGCATCGATCGAGCGCACGTTGTCGCGCATGGTGCCGTAGCGCAGCGAGCGTCCGCCGCAGGAATTGTTGGCCGCCATGCCGCCGATGGTGGCGCGCGAGGCGGTCGAGACGTCGACCGGAAACCAGAGGCCGTAGGGTTTGAGTGCGCGGTTCAGGTCATCGAGCACGATGCCGGGCTCGACCGTGCAGCGCTTCTCGCCGACGTCGATCTCGTAGATCTTGGTGAGGTACTTCGAGCAGTCGATGACCAGCGACTGGTTGACGGTCTGGCCCGACTGCGAGGTGCCGCCACCTCGCGGCAGCACCGTAACCCCCTCCTCGCGCGCAAGTGCCAGCGTGCGCTCCGCTTCTTCGACCGTGCGCGGCGCGACCACGCCAAGTGGCGTCATCTGGTAGTGCGAGGCGTCTGTCGCATAGCGCCCGCGGCTGAAGCGGTCGAACATCACGTCGCCGGTGATCTCGGCCTTCAGCTTGCGTTCCAGCCCCGGCAGCAGTTGCGCGGCCATTCCTACTCCATACGACCGGCTGCGCCGGGTGACTTGACGGAATCTCGCATCCGGCCTTGATGGCGACAAGACAGAGACTCCACGGCGCGCTGTTGATATGCCAAAAGGCTGACGCACGCGAGGGAACCATGGTTCAGAACTCATCCCGCACCGCCGGCCGCCATTTCCTGCAGATCCCCGGGCCGACGCCTGTGCCGGACCGCATCCTGCGCGCCATGGACATGCCGGTGATCGACCACCGCGGCCCGGAGTTCGGCAAGCTCGGCAAACGTGTCCTCGACGGCATCAAGACGATCTTCAAGTGCGCCGGGCCGGTGATCATCTACCCGGCCTCAGGGACCGGGGCGTGGGAGGCGGCGCTCGCCAACACCATGTCGGCGGGCGACAAGGTGCTGATGTATGAGACCGGTCACTTCGCCTCGCTCTGGAAGGCGATGGCCCTGAAACTCGGCATCGAGCCGGAGTTCATCGCGTCGGATTGGCGCACGGGCGCCGACCCCGCCAAGATCGAGGCGCGGCTCCGCGAGGACAAATCCCGCGAGATCAAGGCGGTGTGCGTCGTGCACAACGAGACCTCGACCGGCTGCGTCACGCTCATCAACGAAGTGCGCCGCGCGATCGACGCGGCGGGACACCCGGCGCTGCTGATGGTCGACACCATCTCCTCGCTCGGCTCGATCGATTACCGCCACGACGAGTGGGGCGTGGACGTGACCGTCGGCGGCTCGCAGAAGGGGCTGATGCTGCCGCCGGGCCTCTCGTTCAACGCGCTCGGCGAGAAGGCGCTCGCCGCGGCCAAGAACGCCAAGCTGCCGAAATCCTACTGGGGTTGGGAGGAGATGATCGCGGCGAACAAGGGCGGCTTCTTCCCTTACACGCCCGGCACCAACATGCTCTACGCGCTCGCCGAAGCGATCGACATGCTGCACGAGGAGGGGCTCGAGAACGTGTTCGCGCGCCATGACCGGCATGCCGAGGCGACGCGGCGCGCGGCGCGCGCATGGGGGCTCGAAATCCTCTGCAGGGAGCCGCGCCATTACTCGTCGTCGCTCACCGCGATCATGATGCCGGCCGGGCACGACGCGGACAATTTCCGCAAGGTGGCGCTTGAGCATTTCGACGTGTCGCTCGGCACCGGCCTCTCGAAGGTCGCCGGCAAGGTGTTCCGCATCGGCCACCTGGGGGACACCAACGACCTGACGATCATCGGCGCGCTCGCGGGCGTCGAGATGGGGCTGGCGCTTGCCGGCGTGCCACACCGGAAGGGCGGCGTGCAGGCCGCGATGGACTATTTCAGCGAGGCCGCAAGCCCGGCGCGCGCCGCGGCGGAGTGATTCATCACTGCGCGACGAACTCGCGGATCACCGCGAGCCCGCGCCCCGGCTGATCCGCGATCACGGCGTGCCCACAGTCCGAGAAGCGCTCGAAGCGGACGAGGTGCCGGGGGAGCGCCGCCGCGATGTCCGCTTGCGACTCGATCGGGTGCATCGGGTCGTCCTCGCCCCCCAACACCAGCGTCGGGCAGACGACACGGCTCAGGTCCGCCAGCATGTCGAAGCTCCGGCTCTCGCCGCCGGGCCGCGTCCACCACTGCAGCACGTCCTGGCGGACGATGGCGCGTCCCATTGCCTCGGTGCGCGGCCTGCGCGTGTAGTGCGGCATCGCGAGGCGGCGCCACTCGGCGACCGCGGTCTCGTCAGGTGTCCCGGTCAATTCGAGGAACCGACGACGCGCGAGCGCGCCGACCTCCGGGCCGCCGAACTTTTCGAACAGCGCGACGCGCCTTTCGAAATAGGTGCCCCCCTTCGCCTCGGCGCTGATCACGATCAGCTTGCCGGGATGCGAAGGATGCCGCGTCGCATAGGCCATCGCCACCATGCCGCCGAACGAGACGCCGAGCACGATCGGCTTCTCGATGCCGAGCGCATCACAAAACGCGCGCACATCGTCGCCCCATTGCGCCAGCGTCCATCTCTCCTTCGGCCCCGCGTCGCTGCGCCCGTTGCCGCGCTGATCGAGATAGATCACCTGCGCGATGTCGGCCAAGGCGGAATAGGCCGGTTTGAACACCGCGTGGTCGACGCCTGGGCCGCCATGCAGCATCAGCAAAGTCGGCTTCTCGCGCATGACCAGGCCGTCCGGCACAAGCTTGCCGCCCTCCACGTCGAAGAAAAGCCGCACGCCGTTGACCAGAACATGCATCGCGATTCCCCGTCGCCCGACTCGATGAAGATGCTAGGCTAGATGCACGGGTGATCGGAATACAGCAGGCGTCGATGGCTGACGGGGCAAGCGCGGGCGACCTTCCCATCGTCGACCCGCACCAGCATTTCTGGGATCTGTCGCGCAACTATTATCCCTGGCTGTGCGATCCCAAGCCCGTTCACTTCCGCTACGGCGACTACGCCTCGCTCAAGCGCAACTACCTGCCGCCGGACTATCTGCGTGACAAGGCCGCGCTCAACATCGTCAAGACCGTGCATATCCAGGCCAATTGGGACCCCACGGAGCCGGCCGGCGAGACCCGCTGGCTCGACGAGGTTGCGCGAGAATACGGCTATCCGCATGCTGTGGTCGGCGCAGCCTATTTCGCGCGCGACGACATCGAGCGCGTGCTCGAGGGCCACGCGAAATCGCCACTGACGCGCGGCGTCCGCAACTTCCCGGTTGCGGCCGCGAACCCGGGCGATGCGAAACGCGGCGAAGCCGGCTCGATGGACGACCCGATATGGCGGCGTGGCTACGCGCTCCTGGAGAAGTACGGCTTCTCCTTCGACGTGCAGGTGCCGTGGTGGCATCTCGATGCGCTCGCCGAGCTCGCGCGGGACTTTCCGAATACGCAGATCGTGATCGTGCACACGGCGTTGCCGCACGATCGCAGCGATGAGGCGCTCGCCGCGTGGCGCGCCGCGCTGGAAACCGCCGCGGCGCAGCCGAATGTCGCGATCAAAGTTTCCGGCCTCGGCCGGCCCGGCCTGCCATGGACCCTGACGGCGAACGGGCCGATCATCCGCGACACCATCAACATCTTCGGGCCGGAGCGCTGCATGTTCGCGAGCAACTTTCCGGTCGACGGGCTGGCCGGCTCGTTTCCGGTTATCTATGGCGGCTTCCGCGCCGCCGTCTCGAACCGGCCGGTCGAGGAGCGGCGCATGCTGTTCCACGACAACGCCGTGCGGATTTATCGCTTGTGACAAGGAGAACGCCGTGGACCAGAAGCTGTACGACAAGGGGATGGAGCTGCGCCGCACCGTGATGGGCGAGGCCTATGTGGACCGGGCGCTCGCGGCGAACCAGGACGACATCGGCAAGCCGATTCAGGATTTCATCACCGAGCACGGCTGGGGCGCGGTGTGGGGGCGCGAGGGCCTCTCGCGCAAGACTCGCAGCATGCTCAACCTCGCGATGCTCGCGATCCTCAATCGCCAGCACGAGCTGCGCGGCCATGTACGCGGCGCCGTCAACAACGGCGTCACCAAGGAGGAGATCCGCGAGATTTTCCTTCAGGTCGGGCTCTACGCCGGTGCGCCGGTCATGCTCGACTCGGTGCGCGTCGCGAAAGAGGTGCTCGCCGAGATGGAGAAGGGCGCCTGAGCGGGGCTTCTTTCCCCTCTCCCGCTTGCGGGAGAGGGTGCCGAGCGAGCATAGCGAGTGAGGCGGGAGAGGGCATTGCACCATAAATAGCCCTCTCCCGGCCGCTCACTTCGTTCGCGTCCACCCTCTCCCGCAAGCGGGAGAGGGGAAAGCGCGCGCGTTGCACCGTCAGAGCTTGAACAACTCCCGCGCCGCCGCGCCACGTACCCGCTTCGCCTGTGCGGCCGGCAGCGCATCGACCCGCGCCAGGCACCCCGCCATGTCGCCGATGTTGTGCGGGTAGTCCGAGCCGTAGAGCACGCGGTCCGGCGACCCCGCGACGTTAACGCACATCTCGAGCGCGCCCTGGTCATAGACCACCGTGTCGTACCAGATGCGCTTCAGGTATTCGCTCGGCTTCTCCTTGATCACCGATGCGCACGCCGGGATCATTTCGTGGCAGCGGTCGAGGCGGCCGGCGAGATACGGCAAGGTGGCGCCGCCATGCGCGGCGATCAGCTTCACGTGCCGATACTTGTCGAGAAACCCCGAGAAGATCATGCGCGAGAAGGCGAGCGTCGTATCGATCATGAAGCCGATCGGCGGCACCAGTCCGAACGTGCCGAGGTTCATCGCCGCCAAGCCGGGCGGCGTGCCCGGATGGATCAGCACCGGCAGGGCCAACCGGTCGATCTCGTCCCACACCGGCGCGAACCTCTCATCGGTCAGCTCAGCGCCCGCCACGTTGGCGAGCTGCATCACGCCGACGGCGCCGGCGTTCACGCAGCGCGCAAGCTCCGCCTTGGCGTCTTCCGCATATTGCCAGGGGATCGACGCCATCCAGCGGATGCGGTCCGGCCGCGCCCGCTGTTGCTCGGCCATCGAGTCGTTGACGATCTGTGCCGCCTTCAGGCTGGTCGCACGGTCGCCGAAGAAGCAGTTCGGGCAGGTGAGCGAGATGATCGCGACATCGACCTTCGCGGCATCCATCGCCTTGATGCGCTCCGCGTAGTCCCACATGCCGGGAAACAGGGTCATGAACGGCGCGCCGTCCTTCCAGATCGAGTTCTGCCCGGCGCGGGTCGGCTTCACGTCGTATGCGCCGCCGTGCTGTTTCAGCAACTCGATCCAGTCGAGCGTGAGCATGTGGGTATGCACATCGATCACGGTCATGGAGGCTCCCGGCGCTTGCGACTTTGCATAGCCGCGATGGTAGGCTAGCGTCGGATCAAGCAACAGGGAGGACGTGCGTGGCGAGGCTCACCAGAAGAACAATGCTCGGCGCAGCCGCCGCCTCGCTTGTTGCGCGCCCGGCGCGGGCGCAAACATGGCCCTCCGGGCCGATCCGCTTCGTCGTGCCCTTCCCGCCGGGCGGCTCGACCGATGCGCTCGCGCGCGTGGTGCAGACCGGGCTGCAGCAGCGGCTCGGCACCAACATCATCATCGAGAACAAGGCCGGCGCGTCCGGCGCCGCCGGCACTACCACGGTCGCGAAGTCGCCGCCCGACGGCAGCACCTGGCTGTTCGTGTTCGATACGCACTCGGTCAATCCGTACCTGATGAACTTGCAGTACGACACCGACAAGGACCTCGACCCCGTGATGCTGGTCGCGACCGCGCCCTATCTGCTCGCGGTCAACACCAAGCATGAGTTCAAGACGCTTGCGGATGTGGTCGCGGCCGCCAAGGCAAAGCCGGACGGATTGTCCTACGCGTCGGTCGGCTCGGGCTCGATTGGACACTTGTTCATGGTGCTGCTGCAGAAGAGAACCGGCATGAAGCTCACGCACGTGCCCTATCGCGGCGGTGGTCCGGCAATGAACGACGCGCTCGGCGGGCATGTCGATTTCATCGTCGGCAGCGTGGCGCTGGTCACACCGCAGCTCGGCAGCGGCAAGCTGCGGCCGATCGTGCAGACCGGCGAGAAGCGCGTTCCGGCGCTGAAGGACGTGCCGACCGTGATGGAAACCGTGCCGGACCTCTCCGCCTATACCTGGTGGGGCGTGTTCGCGCCGGCCGGCACCCCGAAGCCGATCGTCGAGCGGTTCAACAAGGAGCTTGCCGAAGCGATCAAGGATGAGCGCGTGACCAAGACGCTGACCGAGAGCCAGCAGATGACCTTGGTGATGGCCGGGCCGGAGGAGCTGCGCGCGTTCAACACCGCGCAGGGCAAGCTCTGGGGGCCCGTGGTGAAGGAAAACGACATCAAGGGGGAGATGTAGTGCCCACCATCGCCGCCTCAGTCGACGAAGCGGTCGCCGCCATCCCGGACGGCGCGATGGTGATCGTGCCGCGCGAAGCCTCCGGCGTGCCGATGGAGGCGACGCGCGCACTGATCCGGCGCGGCGTGAAGCGGCTGCATCTGGTCACGCTGCCGACCTCGACTCTGCAGGCCGACATGCTGATCGGCGCGGGCTGTGTCGAGACGCTGGAGACCTCCGCGGTGAGCCTCGGCGAGTTCGGACCGGCGCCGCGTTTCACGGCCGGGGTGCTCGGCAAGACCATCCGCATGCTCGACGCCACGTGCCCGGCGATCTACGCCGCCGTCCAGGCCGCCGAGAAAGGCGTGCCGTTCATGCCCCTGCGCGGGCTGATCGGCTCGGACATCCTGGCGCACCGGCCCGACTGGCGCGTGATCGACAACCCGTTCGGCAACGACGATCCGATCGTGCTGCTGCCGGCGATCAAGCCGGACGTCGCGCTGATCCATGCGCCGATGGCGGACCGCGCCGGTAACGTGTTCTTCGGCCGCGACCGCGAGGCGCTGATGATGGCGCACGCCTCCGCGCGCACCATCGCAACCGTCGAGACCATTTACGAGGGCGACCTGATGGACGATCCGGGCCTCTCGTCGGCCACCGTGCCCGGCTTCTATGTCGAAATGGTCGCGCTCGCGCCGCGCGGCGCCTGGCCGCTGCGGATGCCCGATCATTACCCGGCGGACGGCGCGCATCTCGCTGAGTACGCGAAGATGGCGACAAGCGCAGAGGGGTTCGCGCGCTATTGCGAGCAATATGTGCACGTGAAGCGGGCGGCGTGAGCTGTCAGGCCGAATAAACCGATATCCCGAGAGCCTGGGCGGCAGCGGCCATGCGCCGGTCGAATGTCGCCAGCTGGACCGCCTCTCCTTCTGACCGAAGATATTCGATCGTCGCTAGATGCAGCCCATCCAGGGTGCGCACTGGAACTGGGAACGGATACAATGCGCGATTCAGAACGGCCGGCGATAGGTCAAGAAGAGTAACCTTCTCGAACAGTTGCGTTGCCTCACGAGCATGCGACCCGCCAAGCCCACGCGCATGCAGGCGGCTCCAAACTTCATATTTCAACAAACGACTGGACGTTAAATCGTGATTCCAGACCTCCGGAAACCTTCGGCGATCCTCCGATAGGAGATCCGCTAGAGCAACAGAGCTGTCGAGGTAGATCATCAAAAACGGTCTTCTCGATCCTGCTCTAGCTCTTTCATCAGTTCGTCGAATGTCATGACCGGCTTCCTGGGCGGCGGACCGGAACGCGGATTTTTGGCGGGTGTGATCCAGCCTTCACGAATGCCACGCTCGATGACAGATTCCTTCTTGAGGTCCTTGCGTCCAGACTGGGGCGGCACAAGTTCGGCAACCACACGATCTCGATCGGTCACCAGCACGGTCTCTCCGCTCGCAGCGATACGCACGTATTCGCTGAGCTTGTTCTTGAGTACCTTGAGACCCACGGTCTTCATACCGGCAAAGTAGCTTCCAGAGGCTTCTTTGTCAATTTGTGAGTAAAATCAAGTGACTGAAGTCGATTTTCGTCCCGAAGAACTGCTCGCCGGCGCGATCATGCGGCTGATCGGAGAGGTGCGCCATGTGGCCGTCGGCAACGCCTCGCCGATCCCGGCGCTCGCAGCGCTGACGCTGCGCGAGCGCGGCGGCGGCAAGCCGTACGTGTCGCTGCTCGGCAGCCGCCGCCACATGTTCTTCACCGACGGCGGGCGCGAGCTGTTCGACTGCGCGGGCCAAGGGCGCGTCGACGTATTCTTTCTCTCGGGCGGCGAGATCGATGGCGAGGGCAACATCAACCTGGTCAGCATCGGCGACTACGATGCACCGAACGTGCGCTTTCCCGGCTCCTTCGGCTCGGGCTATCTCTACTACGTCGTCCCGAAGGTGATCCTGTTTCGCCTCGAGCACTCGCGCCGCACGCTGGTGCCAAAGGTTTCTTTCATCTCGGCGCCAGGCGGCAACGCGCCGAACGTGCACCGGACCGGCGGGCCGATCGGGCTGATCACCAACCGCTGCCTGTTCTCGTTCGACCGCTCGGCAAGGCGCTTCACGCTTGCGAGTGTGCATCCGGGCCATACGGTTGAGGAGATCGTCGAGAACACCGGCTTCGATTTCGACCGCCCGGATGCCGTGCCGGTGACGCCGGCGCCCTCTCCGGAGACGCTGCGGCTGATGCGCGAAACAATCGCGCCGCAGCTCGCGGAGGTGTATCCGCAGTTCGCCGCGCGCGTGTTTGGCGTGAAGGCCGCGCAATAGCGCGCCTACTCCTTCACTTCTTCCGCCATCTTGGCGCGCCAATCGCCGCGCGCGCGGATCGCGGACAGCGCCGACATCGCCAGCATCAGGGCGGCCGCGACCATCAGCGTCGCGGCGATCGGGCGCGACATGAAGATGAGATAGTTCCCGTTCGACATGATCAGCGACTGGCGCAGGCTCATCTCGAAGATCGGCGCGATCACGAGACCCAGCACCAGCGGTGCCGGATCGAAGGAAAACTTCTTCAACAGGTAGCCGACCACGCCCATGATCAGCATGATCCAGACATCGACGATCGAGTGGCTCACCTCGTAGACGCCGATGATGCAGAACATGATGATCAGCGGATAGAGATAGGCGTAGGGGATGCGCAGCAGGTGCACGAAGATGCCGACCAGCGGCAGGTTGAGCGCCAGCAGCATGACGTTCCCGATATACATCGAGGCGACGAAGCCCCAGAACACCTGCGGGTGATCGTTCATCAGGCTCGGGCCCGGCGGCACGCCGTGCACCATTAGCGCCGCCATCAGCACAGCGGTCACCGGCCCGGTCGGGATGCCGAGCGAGAGCATCGGCACGAATGCGCCGGTCGAGGCCGCATTGTTGGCGGATTCGGGGCCAGCCACGCCGGCGACCGCGCCCTTGCCGAACTCCTCGGGGTGCTTGGAGATTTTCTTCTCGACCGCATAGGAGAGGAAACTCGAGATGATGTGCGCCGAGCCCGGGATGATTCCGATGATGAATCCCATCACGGTGCCGCGCGCGATCGGCCAGCCGGCGTCGCGCCATTCCTTTGCGTTCGGCCACAGCTCGCGCAGCTTGGGCCGGATCACCTCGCCGGTCACCCGGTAGCTAGGCGTCGAGAGGATCTCGCCGAGCCCGAACAGCCCGACCGCCACCGGCACGATGCCGATGCCGTCGCCGAGTTCGGGGATGTCGAACGAATAGCGGAAGTGCCCGCTCAAGGGATCGATGCCGATCATGCCGAGCAGCAAGCCGAACACCGCCATGATCAGCGTGCGCGTCAGCGAGGTGGTCGACATGTAGGCGAGGAAGATCAGCCCGAGGATCAACAACGCGGTGTATTCGGGCGGCCCGAACTTGAGCGCGAGGGTCGCGAGCGGCGGCGCGATGAAGGTCAGCACGATGACGCCGAACGTGCCGGCGATCCAGGAGCCGACCGCCGCGATGCAGAGCGCGGCGCCGGCGCGGCCCTTGCGCGCCATGGCATTGCCGTCGATGCAGGTCATCACCGAGGAGGCTTCGCCCGGGATGCGCAACAGGATCGAGGTGGTCGAGCCGCCGTATTGCGAGCCGTAGTAGATGCCGGCGAGCATCACGATGGCGTTGGTGGCGTTCAGCCCGAAGGTGATGGGCAACAGGATCGAGATGCCGGCGAGCGGCCCGATGCCGGGCAGCACGCCGACCAGCGTGCCGACGAGGCAGCCGATGAACGCGTACCAGAGCACGGCCGGCTGCAGCGCGACCGAGAAGCCCAAGGCCAGTGATTCGATCGCGCCCATTATTTTTCTCTGGCCGCGACGCCGGACGGAAAACCGGTACCCGCTTTTCCTGGCATCGCTCCTAGAATCCTAGAATGCCGCGTTCAAGCGGCGACTTCAGCGCCGTCCCGAACACCCACCAGGCGATCATCGTCAGCCCGATGCTGTAGGCGGCGGCGCGCAGCAGGTTTTTCCGCTCGACCACCGCCAGCAAGGTGAAGACCAGCAGCGACATCGTCAGGATGAAGCCGAGGGGCTGATAGAGCGTGGTCGCGACGCCGGCAATCAGCACGACGAGCAGCGCGTGATTGCGGTCGCTCCAGTCGATCTCGGCGAGCGGCGCGCTCGCCTGCGCGCCGAGGATCAACGCGAGGCCGAACACCATCATCAGCACCAGCACGAGCTTCGGCATCATGCCGGCGCCCGGCGCGGACAGGCTTCCGTACGGCAGATCGCCCGACAAGGCGAACACCGCGATGGCGAAGACGACGAACACCCCACCCGCGATGTGGTCGGCGCGGAGGGTCATCAGTTTCTCTCCACACGCGACACACTCCCGAAGCGAACAGGTCGTGCCGCGCGTGCTCCCCTCCCCCCATGCGAAGCATGGCGGGGAGGGGTCGGGGGT
>JADMIO010785028.1_pt1 | contig 41521 bp, 29 predicted proteins | sample 8958161 | NCBI WGS metagenome assembly JADMIO01 (sample SAMN16585339, study PRJNA669376) | soil metagenome | isolation source: Crop rotation soil | place: USA: Cullars Rotation, Alabama | collected 2011 | reverse complement strand
CTTTCCCGAAACCCTTGCAAATGCTGGATTTTCTGCCTGTGGACAGCCCCTCAAATGTCAATAGGTGCGCCCCTCATCTGTCAGCACTCTGCCCCTCAAGTGTCAAGGATCGCGCCCCTCATCTGTCAGTAGTCGCGCCCCTCAAGTGTCAATACCGCAGGGCACTTATCCCCAGGCTTGTCCACATCATCTGTGGGAAACTCGCGTAAAATCAGGCGTTTTCGCCGATTTGCGAGGCTGGCCAGCTCCACGTCGCCGGCCGAAATCGAGCCTGCCCCTCATCTGTCAACGCCGCGCCGGGTGAGTCGGCCCCTCAAGTGTCAACGTCCGCCCCTCATCTGTCAGTGAGGGCCAAGTTTTCCGCGAGGTATCCACAACGCCGGCGGCCGGCCGCGGTGTCTCGCACACGGCTTCGACGGCGTTTCTGGCGCGTTTGCAGGGCCATAGACGGCCGCCAGCCCAGCGGCGAGGGCAACCAGCCGAGGGCTTCGCCCTGTCGCTCGACTGCGGCGAGCACTACTGGCTGTAAAAGGACAGACCACATCATGGTTCTGTGTTCATTAGGTTGTTCTGTCCATTGCTGACATAATCCGCTCCACTTCAACGTAACACCGCACGAAGATTTCTATTGTTCCTGAAGGCATATTCAAATCGTTTTCGTTACCGCTTGCAGGCATCATGACAGAACACTACTTCCTATAAACGCTACACAGGCTCCTGAGATTAATAATGCGGATCTCTACGATAATGGGAGATTTTCCCGACTGTTTCGTTCGCTTCTCAGTGGATAACAGCCAGCTTCTCTGTTTAACAGACAAAAACAGCATATCCACTCAGTTCCACATTTCCATATAAAGGCCAAGGCATTTATTCTCAGGATAATTGTTTCAGCATCGCAACCGCATCAGACTCCGGCATCGCAAACTGCACCCGGTGCCGGGCAGCCACATCCAGCGCAAAAACCTTCGTGTAGACTTCCGTTGAACTGATGGACTTATGTCCCATCAGGCTTTGCAGAACTTTCAGCGGTATACCGGCATACAGCATGTGCATCGCATAGGAATGGCGGAACGTATGTGGTGTGACCGGAACAGAGAACGTCACACCGTCAGCAGCAGCGGCGGCAACCGCCTCCCCAATCCAGGTCCTGACCGTTCTGTCCGTCACTTCCCAGATCCGCGCTTTCTCTGTCCTTCCTGTGCGACGGTTACGCCGCTCCATGAGCTTATCGGGTCCACTCGCGAACGCAGAAAGGCCCACCCGAAGGTGAGCCAGTGTGATTACATTTGCGGCCTAACTGTGGCCAGTCCAGTTACGCTGGAGTCACTAGTATTTAGGTGACACTATAGAAGCGGCCGCGACAACTTGTCCACGTGGAATTCTAAGCTTAGGATCCCAATGTGCTGGAAAGATAACAAGGGTTCGAAGATCATCTACTTCGATCAGCCTGCAGTAAATGAAACGAACGCTATCAAGATGGAACTCGAACAATTTGCCAATGCCATCCTTAACGACCAGCCGATCACCGTTACCGCTGAAGCCGGATTACAGGCGTTGATTGTCGCACATCAGATCATGGATAAGATAAACAGCTCATTAAATGTTCTTGCCTGATGAAATCGTCGAAGACATTCATCATATTTTTTCTCATAGGAATATTAAGTTCCTGTTCATTGTTTGAGCCTGCCTCTCCTATAGGGTCATACATTCACATCGACAGCGTTTCGGTCAGCTCGGAATACACAACACAAGGAAGCAACTCTTCACGTATCACTGATGCATGGGTTTTTTATGATAACCAATACCTCGGCACGTTTCCACTTCCCGCAGACATTCCCTTAATCGGTGAAGGATCTCATTCGGTTATCGTTAAAGGGGGTATTATGTTGAACGGAATCGCTGCCAGCAGGGCAGCCTATCCGAAGTACACTTCTTATTCTGAGACAGTCAACCTCGTGGCGGGGAAAAGTGTAACGATAAAGCCACAGGTGACTTACGGATCCGCGGTTCAGTTTCCGCAGATAGAAGATTTTGATGATGCCAGCCTCTCTCTGGTATCTACAACAACGGGTACGGTTCCTCTTTCCATCACGCCGGCCAATGATCCCAATGCTTTCGAAGGCAATTCCGGATTTGTTACGCTTGATTCGAATCATCCCGTATTGGAGGTGGCATCTTCCACTACATTATTGCTGCCCCTTGCATCACCCACATATGTTGAACTGGATTATAAAACGGAGAGTGATTTTGTAATCGGAATTTTTGAAACAACAACCAGCGGTATCATCAAGACGGATCTCCTGAATGTGAGAGCAACTCAATCATGGAAAAAAATCTATCTCGCTGTGAGCGATCTGGGCGGTGTGACATTGGAAGGAATTGATTATAAGATTTACCTACATGCCGATAAGCCTTCCGGTCAGACCACTTCCAGATTATATTTCGATAACCTGAAGGTCGTATATTAAGATGAATAAGCGGTTACATACTTTCATTTTTATTTTTTTCGACTGGCTTGCGGCGGCGATGGCATGGGGACTTTTCTTTATTTACAGGAAATTATATCTCGAAGCGATCGAGCCCGACTTTCATAACATCATTACCGACAGGAAATTTATATGGGGAATAATTGTAATTCCAGTCTGTTGGATTTTAGGATATGCGCTCATCGGAACCTATCAGAATGTTTACAGAAGAAGCCGTTTGAGGGAACTTGGACAGACGCTTTACATTTCGATCATCGGTGTGCTTATTATATTTTTCTCTTTACTTCTTGATGATGCCGTAGTCTCTTACCGAACATATTATCACACGTTCCTAACATTGTTTTGTCTTCATTTTATAATAACGGCATCTCTGCGGTTCATCCTCAGCTCCGGAATTATCCATGATATTCATAAGAGGAAGATTCGTTTCAATACGATCATGATCGGCAGTAATACGAACGCCGTTCAGCTGCTTCATCAGTTGGAAAAAGAATTTTTAGCGGAAGGAAATTCCTTTGTTGGTTTTGTGCATGTAGATGGAAACAACGATCACCTCCTTTCAAAGCATATGACTAACCTTGGAGGAATAAAAAATCTGAGGGATATTATCATCACTCATCATGTGGAAGAGGCCATCATTGCCCTGGAATCTTCAGAGCATGTTAATATCAATAAAATAATCAATGAACTGGAAGATCTGCCTGTCATCATAAAGATCATTCCTGACATGTATGATATTCTTTCGGGATCCGTGAAGATGAATGCAATTTTCGGCGCTCCGTTGATTGAGATTTCGCCGCAGCTCATGCCTGTCTGGCAACGTTCAGTGAAGCGAATTCTTGACATTACAATTTCTGTGATTGTGATGTTATTTCTTTCACCGGTTTACATTATCACCTCCCTGGGAGTAAGACTTACATCAAAGGGACCGTTGTTTTACAGTCATGAGCGGATCGGACTGCATGGCCAGCCATTCAAGATCTATAAGTTCCGTTCGATGGTTGCCGATGCGGAAAAACACGGCCCCCAGCTCAGCAGCCAGTTCGATCAACGAGTCACCCGTTTCGGGAGGTGGATGAGAAAGATCCGGCTCGATGAGATTCCGCAATTTTATAATGTGCTGATCGGAGACATGTCTATCGTGGGTCCCCGGCCTGAGCGGCAATTTTTTATTGATCAGATCATGGAGTACGCTCCGCACTACCGCCATCTGCATAAGGTCCGTCCGGGAATTACTTCCTGGGGCCAGGTAAAATTTGGTTACGCCGAGAACGTGAAGCAGATGGTAGAGCGATTGAAATACGATCTCATCTACATCGAGAACATGTCACTTGCTCTCGATTTCAAAATTATGATCTATACTGTGTTGATTATTCTGAAACGCAAGGGAAAATGATCAATGATCGTCATCGGAACGGAGTCTGCATTATTTAAATTTCATTCCTGAATAAAAACAATTAAATAGATTTACATCTGCTTTAAAAAATCACTCAATGAAAATATGTGTTATAGGCGCCGGCACGATGGGGAACGGTATTGCTCATGTGTTTGCCCAATATGGTTACACTGTTAGTCTGATCGACGTTTCTGCCGATGCGTTGAAAAAAGGAATTTCGACGATAGAAAAGAATCTTGAGAGGATGGTGGCGAAAGAAAAGATCACCGTACAACAGAAAGCCGAGACGCTTCAGAATATCACCACGTATTCATCAATAGGGGAAGGTGTGAAAGAGGCATCTCTTGTGATTGAGGCTGCAACTGAAAATTCCGAGCTGAAGCTGAAAATTTTCAGGGAAATGGATGCCTCGACCGGGCCGGAAACCATACTGGCAACCAATACTTCTTCCATTTCCATTACAAAGATTGCTTCCGTTACAAAGCGTCCTGATAAAGTGATAGGAATGCATTTCATGAACCCGGTTCCCGTTATGAAGCTCGTTGAAGTGATTCGGGGATATTCTACTTCTGATGAGGTGACAAAATTAATCTTTGATCTTTCGAAGAAGATGGATAAGGTTCCCGTTGAAGTAAACGATTATCCCGGTTTCGTTGCAAACCGTATTCTCATGCCGATGATTAACGAAGCAGTATATTCTCTTTATGAAGGAGTAGCTGGCGTTTCTGATATTGATACTGTGATGAAGCTTGGAATGGCTCATCCGATGGGACCGCTTCAGCTTGCAGATTTCATCGGGTTAGATGTTTGTCTGAGCATCTTGAAAGTGCTGCACGATGGCTTTGGCAATCCGAAATATGCTCCCTGTCCGCTTCTGGTAAATATGGTTACGGCAGGAAAACTGGGAGTTAAATCAGGGGAAGGATTTTATTCTTACACACCTGGAAGTAAGGAACTCCTGGTATCGGAGACATTTAAAAAATCAAATGTGCTTTCATATTAAAGGCTGAATGCATTTCGGACACATCACACCAATTCAGCTTCGTTTCTTCGATATGGATGCATTCGGTCATATCAACAATGCACGATACCTTACGTACTTTGAAGAGGCAAGGATAAAATACCTGGATGATATTATTGAATGGACATACGGATGGTCAAAGACAGGAATCATCATGGCCCGTGCAGAGGTAGACTTTATCATGCCCGCACATTTCAAAGATGATGTATCGATTCAAACAAGGTGTTCGCGCATCGGCACGAAGAGCTTTACACTTGAATACAGGATGGTAAAAACGGTCGATGAAAAGGAAATTCTTCTCTCCTCCGCCTCGACCGTTGTGGTGATGTTTGACTACGAAAATAATGAGTCGATACCCGTTCTTGAAGAATGGAAGAAAGCTATCAGGGAATACGAATCTCGGATCGGAAATAAACTATAATCCGAGCATCTTATTTATCCGTGAATCGTTTCTTTTGTCCCGTACTTTTTAATTACATCTGCTTCATACTCGAGGAATTCTTTCCAGCGTGCATCTACATCAATGCCGTCCGCATATTGCCTGGCGAGCGTTATGAACATCGTATAATGATTTGCTTCGCTGATCATCAGCTCCCTGTAAAATTCACGAAGCTCCGTATCGGAAATGTTTTCTGACAGCACCTTGAATCGTTCACAACTTCTTGCTTCTACCAGTGCTGAGAACAAAAGTTTATCCACGAGAACAAAATGACGCTGATAACCCTTTCGAATGAAGTTGTTGAGTTCAAAAACATATTCGTCACGCCTTTCTTTTCCAAGAACCAATCCACGCGATTTTATTTTTTCATGTACCATCTGAAAGTGCACAAGTTCTTCCTTTGCAAGTTCAAGCATTGCAGTAACAAGATCTGTGTATTCCGGAAAATGAACGATCAGGTTGATTGCATTGGTGGCTGCCTTCTGTTCACAATACGCATGATCGGTAAGAATTTCTTCTATATTTTTCTCAACAAGATGAACCCAGCGAGGGTCAGTCGGTAACTTTAGTCCAAGCATATATGTACTTATATATTTAAATTTCCGAAAAATTTGCTCCGGATCTGCCAGCTGCCGATTAAACCATTCTCTTTTTAAAATTATTGGAATGGTATATCAGCTTCTTTCTAAAATTCATTTGCAACGGGGAAATGTAAGAATAAAGAATTAATGTAAATAATCGAAGTGACATGGAAAGTAACTTTTTGGGTCGTACATTTGTAATACAACTATGGCAGCCCTGGTTTTATACGGTGATAAGCTCAGCATAAAGGTAACACGCGAGTTCAGGCAACTCGTGAATATCTCTATTGCCGCAGGGAAGTTCATTCTCATTCATCCGCATTATGATCTGATCAGGGAGGCCATGCGTCTCGACATGTTTGAGGATGAAATGCTGGAGGATTTTGAGGTTCATAACTGGCAATACGAAAACGGCGAAGTCATCACGTATGATTTTCAAGAAGTATTGTTTTTCTATTCACTGCTGGAGCTCAGCTGCAGGATTTTTCTATGTGAGATCGGTGATGATTTGAAAGCGATGGCTATTGATAGCGGAGAGACAAATGAAGATGAGTTCGTGAGGGTACGGAGCTTTTATCTGTTACAGGCACAGGATTTTTTAATCTCCATACGAGAGAGTTTTAGTGATCATCCCGAGTTTCAGCAACTGCAGGGGAAGATTGAGCATTTGAATTCGTTAGCCTGAAAATAGTGGATAATTGATAGTTAGTTGGGGAAGCCGTTATCGTCTTCTTCTTCAGGGATATTTTCATTGGGTAAGACCATTTCGCGGGCCGGACCTTTGAGGACTACATGGGGCGTAAGCTGATCGTGTTCTTCCTGTGAAATAAGGCTACGACGCAGCATAAAATCAGAAACATTTTTATAGTAACTCGCAAGATAAGGCTTGAGATTTCCCAGCGTATCGAAACTGTATTTGAACCATTTCGGATGAGGCAACAGACTTGCTAAAAAGATTCCTTCCGGCAAAGTAATTTCTGCCGGCTTCCTGCCGAAATAAAACTGCGAGGCCTCTCCTATTCCATATACATCGGGGCCTAATTCGATAATATTGAGATACACTTCCAGCATCCGCTCCTTTGTGTAGAGCCTGTTGTTTTCAATGAGCCATACGAGAAGCGCCTCTTCCGCTTTTCTGGCAATGGTCTTCTTGCGGGTAAGAAAAACATTTTTCACCAGTTGCATGCTGATGGTGCTACCCCCCCTCACAAATTTTCCGGCTTTGAAATTTGCAGCGATGGATTTTCTGAACGCCTCCTCGTTGAAACCGTTATGAAACAAAAAATTACCATCTTCCGATGTCATAACAGCACTCACAAAATACGGTGAGATCATTTCGAGTGGCGTGAACCAGGGATTCGATGGCCCGACAGAGAAAGACCGGATGTATCTGTCGTGCTCATAAACAGACTGAGTAAATTCGCCAGCCATCTTCATGAGGTTTACGGAGCCGAATTTCTTCAACCTGAACTTTTCCTTTTTCATTGCAGATTCGAAAATCACGTCATCCGGGTCGGAGGAATTAAGGGCAAAGTCGAGGGTAAATCTCAACTTGCCGTCAGCTGTTATGTCTCTCACGTCATCAAACATTCCTTGCGGGAGTGAAGAGAAAAAATCGGTGGCCGGAATGCCTTCCGTTTTAATTTTCAACTGGTATTCTTTCGAGGAGTCCGAAACATATTTGATATACGGAGAAAAATGGATGTCAGACAAAGAAGCCCTCGAAGCGCTGTCGACCTCAAGATAATTTTTTCCTGCATTGAATAAAAAATAAAATGAGGCAGCGGATACTTTAACAGTGTCTTCTGATATTCTCTTATGATAAGCCGAGAGTTTTTTAATAGAAAACACGCCATCGGCCGTGAGTTTGTTATTCGACCACCGGTATCCGTTTAGTGCGATGTGAAGAGAATCGAATCCGGCTGAAAGACCAAGAAGTTCTCTGGCCATCGGGAGGAGCGCCTTATTGCCATTCTCAGCAAACACTTTCATGTTGAATGAATGGTCGGATTGGGAAAAGTTCCCGTTACAAAACCAGCGCTCTCTGTTCTCAATATTTTCTGCAAGACCGGAAATGGAATCCTTGTTGGAATAAAAACGGATAATCCTGATACTGCGGAAAAGTGTATCGTTTCTGTATGTGAGAGAAATATTACTGAGGTTTGCTTCCTGAGGAGCAAGATTGAAAACGCGGTCGAGCATCCTTTTCAACAGCAATGAATAATTTTTTCCGGAGGATCGTGTACCGTCATTCTGTTCATGTCGCAAAAGAGAACTGTAATTGCAGATGCTGTCATGGCATGAAATGTTTACGCTCACATTCGAACTGAAAAGTTCATTAATTCTTACAGTCCCCACCAGCAGCCGGAGCGCTGAAATATGCACCATCACGGAATCGGCATGAAACAAGGTATCACCCGTTGGAGGCGTCAATGTGATGTCACGGAAAGAAACTGATGAAATACCTTTAAAGCCTGAATAACCGACAGATAGCGTAGTTCCTGTGCTTTCCTTCATCTTATCTGCAACTTTAGAGATTACCATGTGCAGTAGTGAATTCCGGAAAATAAAAAAGATGATCAGAAGGAAAAAAACAACAATCGACAGTATCCTGAGAATTTTCTTAAGCCGTGGTTTCATGCCTTCATTAAAAGCACAATTTGCTCATTCTTTCTTTACCCGTCAAATATTGTTTCATACACAATCTTTCGTTGATAATTCCGGTAATATTAAAACGTCCGGACGAATGATGTTATGTATTTTGCAATACTTTCAGCTATCAATTTTAAATATGCTTCACTCGGGGAAGGTTATCCTGCTTCTTTTATTTCTTTTATTTGTCCGGATTCCGGTCAATGCGCAACATGACAACGTGCCTTTGAGCAGGCAATCGGACAAGGAAATACTGAACTATTATGATCAGCGTGCAAAGGATTTCGTTGCAAAGAATCTCAACCGGTTCGCAGTCGACCGACTTCGCGCATACGATTATATGCTCGACTCGCTCTATCGGAAAGAATTGCGGGATACGCTTGCAACGATTGAAAAAAATTATCTTTCAAAAGCTGGCACTCAGAAGTCGACGATCGCACATCAGAAATCGAGGATCGTTGAATTAACTGCTCAGAAGGCGTCTCTTGAAAACAGATACTGGACACTCATCAGAAAAGCGCTTTTGTCATTCGCGTTGTGGCTGGCAATCGTCCTCCTTCTGCTTCAGTTCAGGAGAAGAAGACTGAGCAAAGCGCGACAGCGACTGGAAGATGCAACGCTTCAGCTTAATTCGCTCGAACAACTTAACCATCAGGCAGAGGAACTATTTAATCAGAACAGGCAGGTACTGGACGACCTGATGATTGCTGATGTTGAATCGGTGAAGCTGGCAACAATAGTATCGGAAGCTGCCTCATCTTTGAATGCCCCTCCCGAATGGCAGAATATTGTAATGCGCACAGAGCAGCTCAAGAAAGCGGTGAGCACTGAATTCAGGATCGCTGAGGCCATTGTGTCTCAATCATCTGATCCTGCAGAGGAAAAAACCGAGACAGACATCAACAAGTTGTGCGAACAATACCTTGAGATGGCCTGGAGGGGTATTGAGAAGTCAGAAGGATTTAATTGCCAGATCAGCCGCGACTTTGAAAAGAGGCTTCCTGTGATCAGGATCAATGCAGCTGCGACAGGCACACTTCTGCTGAATGTTTTTATGAACGCCTTTCAGTCTGTGATGGAGAAAAATGAGAAGGGTATAAAAGGATACCAGCCAAAGGTTTCGGTGAGTACGAGAATACTTCCGCGCTTTCTTCAGATCAGAGTTCGGGATAACGGTCTTGGTATGACTGATTCGGTTCTTGAAAAAGCTACAGAGGAATTTTTCACAACGAAGCCGCTTGAATCGGCAGCAGGACTTGGACTTGCCATAAGCAATAAGATCATCATGGACATGCAGAAAGGTGAAATGAAGATTGAGACAGAGGAAGGAAACAGCACGGATGTCTATATCAAATTCTTTATCTAGATGAAAGCAAAATATCTGTTCATATTCCTTCTCATCACCAAACTGAATTCATTCGCACAGAATCTGGATGAACTTCAGTCGATCAATGTAAAGGCGAAGTTTCAGTTTGTCACTCCCGAAACGCTCGACAGGATCATGGCAGGAATGAGATTGTATGAATCGAATCCTGTTACCGGACAAGACTCTCTTATGCTTGATACCTATAATTCAGTCATCAACGGCTATATGGTGAACAATCATTTCAAACAGGCTTATGAGACTTTTAACAGATATCTTACTTATAAGGAGAAAATGTTATCCGATCAGAAATCAAAGGCACTTGCTGATGCAAATCAGTCTGTCGACGGTCGTCAGTCAAAAGACGATAAGGAACAGGTCGCATTGCAGGACAAGATGACCCGGCTTATTGCTGAGAATGTTCGTCTCGATTCAAAGCGCATTTCATTCAAGAGAAATTTTTCTTTTGCCCTGATCGTTCTTTCCGCGCTGTTTGCCATTATGCTTGTAAGCGGCGGAATCAAATTGCTGAATCTTCGTTCCGAGCTTACCAGGAGTCATGAGCGAATGAAGGAAATACATCGCAATGCTTTATCGGGCAGACTCTCGGGAGGAATTACCGGCAATTTTTCAACGGCGGTGAGTACAATAGAATCCGACTCAAAGGAACTTCAGCAAATCTTGAAGCAACAGGATCAGAATTTTCCCGCGTCGAAGCAGGCGGGCAGCATTTTGTCCGGCATTGAGAAGACACTGAAAGATATCCGGAAAAAATTTCAGAATTGATTTTAGTACTTATATCCTGCAGGTTAATATGACTAAACGGTTTTTTACTCTGATGATTGCGGGAGTGTTTGCAATTTGCGTATCAGGAATTGAAACAACATCGTTCGCACCCGGAGATTTAATTATACATAAAGAGCAAAGGACATTCATCAGCAAGTCGAAAAGAAAATATCTGAAAAAAGAATTGAAGGAAGAGTTGGCGGACACGATAAAGACTGCGCGGAATTATATTCAGGAAGGAAACAGGAAAGCGCAGACCGGAGATCCAAAGGGGGCATTCTTCGACTACTCGAACGCATTGCTTATCTCTCCTGGAAATGCTGAGGCGCTCTATTACCGGGGCCATGTACAGGTTACGTTACAGGAATTTGCAAATGCCATTCGGGATTTCAGTGCGGCAATTGAAGCCGACTCACAGAGCGTGGAATTATATTTTAGTCGCGGAAATGCCAATTATGAAATGCATAATTTTTCAGAGGCGATGGAGAACTATTCACTCGCAATAAAGTTAGATTCGACTGATAAGGAACTTTACTTTAACAGAGGAGTTGTTGAATTTAATCTTGCGAAGGAAAAGGACGGCTGCAACGATTTTTATAAAGCTTCTTCTTTAGGAGATGATTTTGCAAAGGATGCACTCAATGTAATTTGCAAAGAGTAGCTTCTTAAAACTCCTGCATTACGGATTTTATGATGTCGATGCACTTGCGTAACTCCCCTTCCGTGATGATGAGCGGCGGGGCAAAACGGATGATATCACCATGAGTCGGTTTAGCGAGCAGGCCTTTTTCCTTTAGAGACATGCAAACGTCCCATGCATCTTTACCGTTTTTTGGTTGAATTACCATTGCGCAGAATAATCCTTTTCCTCTTACCAGGGTGATGTGATCGTGTCGGATGGATTTCAATTCATCCAATAAAATTTTGCCGAGGCGATTTGCATTTTCAGCGAGGTTCTCATTGACTAAAACCTTGAGTGCGGCGATAGCGACTTTGGCAGCAAGCGGATTTCCTCCATAAGTGCTCCCATGTTGCCCCGGCTTAATGGTAAGCATGATTTCATCATCTGCAAGTACTGCAGATACGGGTAAAACTCCCCCGGCAAGTGCCTTACCCAGAATGAGAATATCAGGATGAACGTTTTCGTGATCACATGCAAGCATTTTTCCCGTGCGACCGAGACCCGACTGAATTTCATCGGCGATAAACAAAACGTTATGCTTTCTGCATAATGAAAAAGCCTCCCTCAGATACCCATCGTCAGGAATCACGACTCCCGCCTCGCCCTGTACCGGTTCAACAAGAAATCCTGCAATGTCTTTATCCTGCAATGCATTTGACAGAGCGTTGAGGTCGTTATAAGGTATCTTGATAAATCCCGGTGTGAATGGTCCGTATTGGCCATACGAATCGGGATCCGTGCTGGCAGAAATGACCGTAATGGTTCTTCCGTGAAAGTTACCATCAACAACAATAATCTTTGCTTTGTTTTCTGATATACCCTTCTTTGCATAGCCCCATCTTCTGGCCAGCTTCAATGCCGTCTCCACTCCTTCTGCTCCTGTATTCATGGGAAGGACTTTGTCGTAACCAAAAAGTTCAGTTACAAACTGTTCGTATTCGCCGAGACAATTGTTATAAAATGCCCGTGATGTGAGTGAGAGCTTTTTCACCTGATCGATCAGAGCCTCGACAATCTTTGGATGATTATGACCCTGGTTGAGAGCGGAGTATGCCGAGAGAAAATCGAAATATTTTTTGCCTTCAACATCCCAGACATAAATTCCTTCACCCCGTTCGAGCACGACCGGCAAAGGATGGTAATTATGAGCGCCATAACGATCTTCCAGGGCAATAGCCACATCGGTCATCATTTTTTCATCCGTAAATTTCATAGTTCGTAAAAATACGAACAAAAAAGGCAACAGCCATTGTAATTAGTATTTTCGCGCGATGTATACCAGGGGAAGTCTTGTTGAAAATATTGAAATTGATTCGATTGGAAACGACGGTCGTGCTGTAGGAAGAGTAGATGGCTTTGTGTTTTTTGTTGAAGATGCCGTACCTGGCGACATAGCAGATGTGCTCATTTATAAGAAAAAGAAAAATTTTGCTGAGGGCCGGGCAGTAAAAATCAGCCGACCCTCTTTAAACCGGGTGAATCCGTTTTGCCAGCACTTTGGAACCTGCGGTGGCTGCAAATGGCAGCATCTCTCTTATACAAAGCAACTGGAGTTTAAGCAACAGCAGGTCGTGGATGCATTGACGAGGATCGGTCACCTGGAAATACCCGGGATTTTTCCGATCCTGGGTTCAGAGAAAATAAAATACTACAGAAACAAGCTCGAGTTCACATTTTCCAACAGGGCCTGGCTCACGAGAGATGAAATGAAATCCGACGCAAGACCGGAAGATCCTGCTCTCGGATTTCATGTTCCGATGAGATTTGATAAGATTCTGGACATCAAGACATGTTATCTGCAGGATGAGAGGTCAAATGAAATCAGAATTGAAGTAAAAAATTTTTGTATTGAGAGTGGATTGACCTTCTTCGATCTGAATTCACAGGAAGGAATGATGAGAAACCTGATCATCCGGAACACTGATGCGGGAGAATGGATGGTTGTCGTGGCGTTTCATGAAGCGTTCAATGATGATCATATAAAGCTCCTCTCCCATCTTCGTGATCGTTTTCCTGATATTAATTCTCTCCAATACGTCATCAATCCAAAAAAGAATGATACCATCTCTGATCTGGACATCATCCTGTTTCATGGAAAGGATTATATTATTGAGGAAATGGAAGGGCTTCGGTTCAGGATCAGTGCTAAATCGTTTTATCAGACGAATTCCTCTCAGGCCTATGAACTTTATAAGATAGTAAGAGACTTCGCAGCTTTTAAGGGCAATGAAAATGTATATGATCTTTATACAGGAACCGGTACGATTGCATGCTTTATCGCAGGCAGTGTCAGTAAAGTATGCGGCATTGATTATATTGAAGATGCCATTCACGATGCAGGAATCAATGCTGATGAAAATGGTATTACAAATTCCGCTTTCTTTGCAGGAGATATCAGGCATTTGCTGAATGATGAATTTATCAATAAAAACGGTCATCCTGACGTTATCATAACCGATCCGCCGAGGGCAGGGATGCATCCAGATGTTGTTGAAGGAATAAGGAAAGCAGGCCCGGGAAAAATAGTTTATGTGAGTTGCAATCCATCGACACAGGCGCGCGATCTGCAACTTCTTCAAAGTGATTACCGTATTGTAAAAATACAACCGGTCGACATGTTCCCTCATACATCTCACGTGGAAAACGTTGTACTTCTGGAAAAGAAATAAAATGAAAAAGACAATCCTGCTTTTATTCTTGTCCGGACTAATTGGTTCCGGTCGCATTTATGGGACGGATCCCGGCGACAAAAAGACGGAAAACTCTTCCGTCGACAGGGAACAACAACAGCTTGAATGGTGCTTTATTTATTCCAACATGCTTGGCTACAATATAAGTTATGTAGGTAATCCAAGGATTTATCAAACGGTAAGCGGCTGGATGGGTGTACCGTATAAATACAGCGGCAATACTAAGAAGGGTGTTGATTGTTCCGGTTTCGTTTGCGAGCTCTATAAGGATTGTTACAACAAGCCATTGGAAGGAAGTGCCCGCGATATCTTCAAGACGGTTGATCCGATAAGAAGAGCTGATCTTCGTGAAGGTGACCTGGTGTTTTTTAAGATCAGGAATAATAAGATCTCTCACATCGGAGTGTATCTTGGAGAAAACAAATTCGTTCATGCCAGTTCGCAAAAAGGTGTGACAGTGAGTGATCTTGATGATCCCTATTATTTAAAATATTATTTCAAAGGAGGACGCGTAAAGCAATGATGAATGCAGACCCGAGAACACTATTGCTTGACGGAAAACAAATCCGCCAGAGAATCGATCGTCTCGCCTATCAGATTTATGAGGATAATGCAACTGAGAAAGAAATAATTTTAGCGGGGATTGTAAATAGCGGATACCAGGTTGCGATAAGCCTGAAAAGGGCTTTGGAAAATATTTGTGAGTTAAAAATCAGCCTTGCCGAGGTTCAGCTCGACAAGCACAGCCAGAATTCGAAAGTAACTTTGTCAGTCAGGCGTGATGATCTTCAGGGAAGGGTCGTGATATTGATCGATGATGTATTAAACTCCGGCAAGACGATGATGTATGCGTTAAAGCCTTTTCTCGATGCGGATATAAAAAAGATAAGAACGGTTGTTCTGGTTGACAGGAACCATAAACGCTTTCCCGTTGCGGCAGATTTTACAGGATTGTCTTTGTCCACCACTTTGAAGGAACATGTTTCGGTGGAATTCGACAACGAAGGTGCAAAAGCCTGGCTGTCGTAAGCTATAACGCAACAAACTCTTCAATCTTTTTAGCAAGCATTTTCACATCCAGGCTGGAAGCATTTATACTAATTGCTGATTGTTTGTAGACCGGAATTCTCTGTACCAGGTGGTTCATGATCTGTTCCATCAGATCGGCATCGTTGAGTTTTTCCAGCAAGGGGCGTCCGCTGCGTGAAGAAGCGAGCCGATGAAACAGCATGCCGGGGTTGGCTTCAAGATACACGGTAATGCCGTTGTCATTCATCCATTTCATGTTATCGAAAAAACAGGGAGTTCCTCCGCCCGTCGAGATGATTGTGTTTTTTAGACTGATGGTGGAAAGTAAAACTTCTCTTTCCATTTCTCTGAATGATTCCTGTCCGCGCTTGCTGAAGATTTCAGATATCGACATTCCTGTTTTTGCAGAGATCATTTTATCCGTATCAGCCACACTCATCTTCAGAATTTTTCCTAAGGCAATGGCAGCCCCTGTTTTCCCGCTGCCCATGTAACCAACCAGATAGATTCTGTTTAACATATTATCCTGCCAAACGGGAATGAATGATCAGAAGGTTTGAAGGAAGCTCGCTGATGAGTTCGTCGATGCCATCTGTACCGGAGATGCGATCAAAAATTAAAAGCGGATGATCTGCTGATCGGGTGATGACCAGATCGGCATCATTTTTAAAAACAAAATCCTTTATGCTTCTGAAATTCTGAAGATGTACATTCTGAATAACGGTTCCTGATGATTCCAATCCCTTCAATCCTGTCAGGCGTCGCTTGGTTATCCCTTCATCATAGGAGCTCTCTGAATCATCTTCGGCAAAGATCACTTCTGATGCTTTTTCTTTTCCGGCAAAATAGATTCCTGCCTGGAGCGTGAGTTCGGTTTTCTGGTGTTCGGTTGCATTGATTACTATTTTTTTAAAACCGCCGGAAGGGATATGAGAATAAATCAGTACCGAGCACTTCGCTCTTTTGGCCATGGAAGATGCGACGTGACCGGCCGGAAGGCCAAAGTTTGATTTCTCGTTTGATCCCAGTATGACAAGATCCACAACCACGTTTTTACAGACGTTGAGAATATCCTGTACTGTTTCGCCCTGTTCCCAATAGATGACAGAATTTGAATCGTTGAATCCAAAATGATTGAGATATCCCGCCAGGTCTCTCTGCTTCTCCCCTGTCTTTTTCCCGGAATGAATAAAGATGGACGTTGCATCATGCAGATCGCATAGACGGCGCATTTCTGAAACGAGCAGTGGCAAAGAAGGCGAAAATGTTACGGCGAGGGCAATCGTTTCGAATGGATACGGTGGGCGGCCTTTGATCATACGGGATGGTTGAGGAGGGACAAGATTCAGGATGTAAGAATCAAGATAAGATTCAAGAATGATGCATCAGGTATCTTGATTCTTACAGGAAGTACAAAGTACGAAGAAAAATTGGCTTTATGCCCGTGCTCCCGATTATTTTGCCTGATGTTTTACTTTTCTCATCCTGATGTTTAACAATTCCACTACGAATGAAAACAGCATTCCGAAATAAACATAATTTTTATTCACTTCGAGATGGAGTGATTCGAGGACGAGAAGCACTCCGATGCAGATAAGGAATGTGAGAGCAAGGATCTTCATTGTCGGGTACTTTGCTATAAAATCGCTCACATACGGGGCGAAGAAAAGCATTACGAACATTGATATAACAACGGCGGTAATCATGACGGGAAGATCACGACTGAGTCCGACGGCGGTGAGAATGGAATCGAAAGAAAATACGATATCGATGAGGGCGATTTGAGTGATCGCCTGAGCAGGTGTTATCTTTTTCTCTACCTGTGATCCGCCTTTTTCATATCCCGTAAGTTTGTGAATGATCTCGACAAATGTTTTGTAAATCAGAAAAACACCTCCTGCAAACAGGATGAGATCGCGGCCGCTGACGCCAAAATCACCGATATAAAATAAGGGTTTTACGAGATGCACCAGGTAGGAAATTCCGAGAAGCAGAACGATCCTGAAGACCATGGCCAGCATCAGACCTATGGTTCTGGATCTTTGCTGGTCTTTCTTCGGGAGGTAACCGCAAATGATAGCAATGAAAATAATATTATCAATGCCAAGAATGATTTCGAGGAAAACGAGGGTAACGAGACTGATGAGACCTTCCGGCGAAAAAATATTTAAGAGCATTGAATTGTACGTTGATTCAGAATAATTGCTTTAATGACGATGTGCAAAATAATGTGATTTTTCAGAAACTGAAACTTCGAAAAAAAAAATTTCGAAAAAGTTATGCTTGATTCTGACCGGATGAAGAAGAATAGACTCCCAATACTCTCGCCGATGGTTCCTGTATGTTGCCCGACCATTTCGGAAGCCAGTAATGAGGTATGATATCCCACTTCTCCCCAAAATGCTCTCTGAATTTTTTCATATAGTAATAAGCTTCCTTCGTGGGAGGAACAATTGCCGGATGCAACTCATTTCTTTTCGTTGCAAATTCTTCGTCAGAAACTTTCGTATTCAGGAATTCCTGAACCCACTGAAACCATGATTTTTCTTTTCCGGAAACACCATCGGAAAAAGCTTCTTTCTTTCTCCACATAACTTCATCAGGCAAAACAGGCTTGTCTTTATAGACCTCGGAGAATGCTTTGCGAATAAAGTATTTTTCCATCTTATCACTCAAAGGAAGTTTCCATTGAGTGGGAATCGATCTGAAGTAATCCACCACTTCCCTGTCGAGAAAGGGAACTCTTGCCTCGAGTCCATGACATGAAATTGCGCGATCGACTCGCAGACCATCGAATAAATGTATCTGATCGAGAAGCCTGTAGTGGTCGTCTCGCGCCTCTTCTTTTCCCGGATGAAGATAGAAATAGAGATAACCCATTTGTCCTTCATCGGCACCATCGCCATTCAGGATCACTTTAATATCCGTATTGTTGCTGATGTATTTTCCAAGAAGATATTGCCCTACACTGGCCCTGATAGTAGTGATATCATACGTCTCTGTCGAACGGATCACTTCGTCGATCGCATCGAGTCCTTCCTGCGGAGTGAAATAGATTATATGATGTTCCACATTATGATAGAGGTCATTCACGTGTGCTGCAACTTTTTTTGCAAAAACGATGTCAGTTCCTTCTTTCATGCCAATGCTAAAGGTGTGAAGCTTTTTTCCGGGATAATCTTCAGAAAGTTTTTTAGCGGCGATGGAACAGACCAGGCTGGAATCGAGGCCGCCGCTTAACAGACAACCCACCGGCCTGTCGGCAATGAGTCTTCTTCTCACCGCAGATTCAAAGATTCTGACAACCTCCCTGTAATCATCTGTTGTTGGATCCTGTGTATTGCCATCGCTTTTGATTTTCTTCTGCCAGTAAGTGATGATCTCCGTCTGCTTTCCGGGAATCCATTTGAGGATTTGCTGCTGATCGAGCCGCTTCACAGAATCGAACAGGCTGCTCAGTCCTCCCAACAGGCTGCTGAGACCTAAACTCCTGTTCTGATCCTTCACGGCATAAAACACAGGCCTTACGCTCAGCGGGTCGGTGCATATGCAGACAGACTGAAGATGATCATCATCGAATTCAATGATGGAAAAACTGTATTCGCCGATCAGTTCTTTATTCAGTTTGATAATATCGTAGTCGAACAGTTTATACAATGGAAGAATTACGGCGCAATCGGAACCCGACTTGCTTACATTTAGCTGATGCTGATCGATCAGTTCTCTGAAATTATAAATTTCACCGTTGCAGATAAGATAAAACGTTTTCTTCCCGTCGATGAGATGAAACGGCTGATCGCCATCGATGTCGAGGCCCATGATGGCAAGACGATGAAATCCGAGGAAACATTTTTCATTGAAGACAGTGAGACTTCTGTCGGGCCCTCTTGATTTCAGTCTGTTGAATGAACCGAATATCTCCGAGGCGGGAATATTCTCAGTAATCTCTCCAAACAAACCATAAATACCGCACATACTTTTCGTTTTAAACGTTGCAAAGTTGCAACGGTAAAACGTTACAACAACTTTAGTTTTGGATCCCTTTCCCTCTTACCTGCGAAACCTATTATTAAGTCGGGGTGGCCGGATTCGAACCGACGGCCTCCAGCACCCCATGCTGGCGCGCTACCGGGCTACGCTACACCCCGAAAAATCCGATAATTTTTCATCCAAAACGGGTGGCTAAGTTATCATTTTCCGACACTTTAAAGCAAACAGGCAGAAGGAGCACTATTTTTTTTGCATAAAATTCATCGATTAAGAGCGATAAAAAAAATGTTTGGAAAGTTCTTACAAAAGAATTCTTCCGACATCCTAAAGATCTTGCAGTTATTCTCACATTCATTGAAAAATGATTCATATTGAAAAAGAATGGTTCATCAAACGATAAAATTCTTACAAATGAATGGTCGGTCGATTATTGCAAACCTGTGCCTCTTTAAGGATATAGTTTTATGCATGATAAAAGACATCTCTTTCCGCGAAATTATTTGTGGCCGGAAAAGAATGTTTGAAATGCGTGAACATGAAACGAATTTTTACCGGAAAAATAATCCTGTCGATTGCCTTGATGATGCGGGTCATTTTTGCCGGATCAGTTTCTGCGAGTCATACGATGGGTGCCGACCTTACCTATGAGTGCATTGGTAACAACACCTATAAGATCACTGTGTCGTTTTACCGCGACTGTATCGGAATTCCGGCACCTGCTAATCCGCTGGTGACTGTTAAATCGGCTACCTGCAACCAGAATCTTTCCGTTACATGTTATCCTCGTCCCGGCACGGGTCAGGAGGTGACGCCAAGCTGTTCGAGTTCCGTGACGACCTGCAACGGAGGAACATTCACCGGGATCCAGGAATGGATTTATGACGGTATCATTACTCTTCCTGCACAATGTACCGACTGGACATTTGGTTATTCATTGTGTTGCAGGAATGCTGCGATCACAACGATCAATAATCCAAGCTCGAGCACATTTTATATATATGCTTCGCTGAACAATACCATTTCACCGTGCAATTCGTCGCCAACATTTTCAAACAAGCCTGTTCCGTTTTTATGTTTGGGGCAACAGTTTTGTTTTAATCATGGAGCGTATGATGCCGACGGAGATTCACTGGTGTATTCTTTAATTACTCCGAAGCAGACTGCGACAACGAACGTTCAATATCATTCGCCATATACCGCTAACAATCCGTTAAACTCATCTCCGTCTACGACATTCAGTTCATCCTCGGGTGATATCTGTCTTACTCCACAGGCACTTGAGGTAACAGTGATGGCAGTTCTTGTGAAGGAATACAGAAACGGAGTATTGATTGGTACGGTTGAGCGTGATCTCCAGCTTACGGTGATGAATTGTGCGAACAATCTTCCGACACTTTCGGGAATCAATGGAACGAATAATTACTCGCTTACCATTTGCGCCAATCAGCAAACTTGCTTTAATCTCTTCTCCAACGATCCTGACAACGGACAACATCTTACTGTGAACTGGGACTTTGGAATTCCTGCAGCAACGTTCAACAGCTCTGCCGGCGTACATCCGACAGGAACTTTCTGCTGGACTCCGACCACGGCTGATATCGGGCATTCGTATTCATTCACGGCAACAGTTACCGATGATGCCTGTCCCTACAATGGAAGTCAGACTCACTCATATACAATCAATGTCATGGGTATTGATGTAGATGCCGGGCCTGACCAGTCAATTGCCTGCAGCGATCTTGCAACAATTACTGCAAATGCATCCGGTGGAAGCGGTACGTATACGTATTTATGGAATAATGGATCAACCATGCAGTCGATTACAGTTGGTCCCGGCACTTATTGGGTTACGGCGAATGACGGAACCTGTTCGGCGACGGATACGGTTGTGATTGATGCCCCATTCTCCCCGGTTGCAAATTTCACGGCAACGACTCCAACCTGTGCGAATCTGTTTACAAATTTCTTCGATCAGTCCACCACTCCTACAGGAACGATTGTGGGTTGGCATTGGTCATTTGGCGACGGCGATACATCCAGTCTTCAAAATCCGGTTCATCAATATCCGTCACTCGGAAATTACCAGGCCACACTGATTGTTGAAAGTTCGCTTGGATGTTTTGATACGATTACATTACCGGTAGCGATCCAGTCGGCACCAACCGCTTCGTTTGCATGGTCACCGACCTGCGAGAACTCACCTGTTACGTTTGCCGATCTCAGTACAGGATCGCCGGTTTCATGGGCCTGGACTTTTGGTGACGGCGGCACATCAACGAACGAGAGTCCAACCTATACGTATACTGCAGCCGGAACTTATACTGTGACATTAATTACAGCGAACAGTTCAGGCTGTGTTGATACGGCAGTTAATACGATAACGGTTCATACTTTGCCGGTCATTAGTGCGGGACCAGATAAGGTAATTTGCTCCGGAAAGTCTGTGACGGTGACAGCCTCAGGAGGGCAAAACTATTTATGGTTGCCGTCAGGACAAACGACGCAGACAATTTCCTTTACGCCTGCGAGCAGCACAAGCCTGATTGTAAATTCTGTTGATGTGAACGGATGTACTTCGGCCGATACAATGAACATTGTTGTAAATCCTTTACCGGCCGTCAACGCAGGAGCCGATAAACTGATTTGTATGGGTACATCAACGACACTCACTGCAACCGGCGCCGTAAGTTATACATGGAATCCGGGCGGAGTTTCCGGATCATCGATAAGTGTCAGTCCGGCTGGTCTTACAACGTATTCCGTAACCGGCACCGATGCCAATGGTTGCTCATCGGCAGATGCGGTGAACGTGAATGTGGGTGTACTTCCTGTTGCGAATGCAGGGCCGGATAAAAATATTTGCGGCGGTCAGAGCGTGACACTTACGGCGACGGGAGGAGGAGCTTATTTATGGAGTCCGGGTGGAATGACAACTGCGTCAATTACCGTTAGCCCTGCCTCGACTCAGACCTATCAGGTAACCATCACGAATCCTTCCAACTGTACGTCGACTGATGCTGCCGTGGTAAATGTGAATGCGCATCCGAGCATCAATCTTCAGTCGGCATTCCTTTGTGCCGGTTCCAATACCACGCTTGATGCAGGCAATACAGGTTCGCAGTTCCTATGGAATACGGGGGCAACATCACAAACAATTCAGGTTAACAGCGGTGGCAATTATTCAGTGACTGTGACCGACGTCAATGGTTGCAGCGCAACATCAAGCTGCAGCATATTGTACAGTTCGGTAACAACCGTCAATATGCCGCCCGCATCTTTTTGCCAGGGAGACTCCATTTTACTTGATGCAGGTTATTCAGGTATGACATATTCATGGTCGCCTGGCGGACAGACGACACAGACGGTTTATGCGAACTCAACCGGTTCATATGTGGTCACGGTAACAGATACTGCAGGTTGCAGTGGTAATATCAGCTTTAATATTTCCACGAATCCTGCTCCGGTGCCAAACTTTTCCTTCTCGCCGACATGCCAGGGAAACACGATGTTCTTTACAAATGCGTCTTCAATTTCTTCAGGGGTGATCACCGGATGGTTATGGAATTTCGGTGACGGAACTACTTCATTAAATCAAAATCCCTCGCACCTGTATGCAGCCTCAGGAAATTATAATGTTACGCTTACCGTTACGAGCGCTTCAGGATGCAGCAGCACAATTACTAATCCGGTCACCGTTAATCCGCTTCCTGTACCATCCTTCTCTCCTACTGCCAGCTGTATCGGTTCCGGCGTGAATTTTATTAATAGTTCCACAGTTTCGTCCGGGGTTATCAGCGGATACAACTGGGACTTTGGAGACGGATCAGGATCAACGGCTCAGAATCCTACTCATAACTACGCAGCATCAGGAAACTATTCACTTACTCTCCAGGTAATGACCTCAGGTGGATGTGTTCAGACATTAAATCAAAATCTAACCGTACATCCTTCCCCTGTTGCGTCATTTGCAGTATCGAATGTTTGCCTTGGAAATGCAGTGAATTTCTCAAATAACTCTTCGATAGCAACAGGAAGCATTACATCGTATTATTGGGATTTCAACGACACTTATACTTCAACACAATCATCCCCTTCCCATATATATTCAACGGCCGGTATTTATTCAGTTCAGCTCATCGTTACATCATCATTCGGATGTATTGATACTGTAAACAAGAAAGTAAGAGTATATGATCTTCCTGTAGCATATGCCGGAACTGATCAGACGATCTGTACAGGTACGTCGGCAGTTCTCACTGCTTCCGGAGGAACATCCTACTCATGGTTGCCGGGAAACTCTTCTGCGGCTTCAATAACGGTTTCGCCTTCCTCAACGACAACATATTCAGTCATTGTTACTGATGCAAACGGATGTACTTCTTCAGATGCAGTCAATTTATATGTCAATTCATTGCCGAATGCACAGGCGGGTGTTGATCAATCGGTTTGTGCGGGCGGATCAACAACTCTTAGCGGAACAGGCGGCCTGACATACAGTTGGAACCCGGGAGGTTCAACTTCCCCTGCCATCTCTGTCAACCCGGCGTCGACAACAAATTACATATTGACCGTTACGGACGCAAATGGTTGCATCGACAAAGACACGGTAACCGTTATAGTACACAGCCTTCCTTCAGTATCAGCCGGACCTGACAAGAACATTTGTATCGGATCCACTACATCACTTACTGCGACAGGGGCGGCAAACTACCAATGGAATCCGGTGGGTCTGAATAGTCCTACGATCTTAATCACGCCGGCCGCGACCACAACTTATACAGTAATCGGAACTGACGTTTACGGATGCGTTTCATCCGACATGATCACTGTAAACGTACAGCCTGTTCCGGTGGTAAATCTTTACCCGGTGTTTATATGTCCTGGTATGACTGCCACACTTGATGCGGGAAACCCCGGAAGCCAGTTCAGCTGGTCGACAGGAGAAAGCGCGCAGGCTATCTCTGTTTCCGATTCCGGTTATTATTCCGTTATAGTTACAAGCCCTAACGGATGTCCGACGTTTGCCAACACAACAGTGACTGTAGGTGCAGGAATTGCGTCTGCTCCGGTTCAATATACAATCTGTTCAGGGCAATCGGCTACTCTTAACGCAGGAAATGCCGGATCAACATATTCCTGGTCAACTGGCGCAACTTCACAGACAATCTCAGTAGCTGCTGCAGGAAATTACAGTGTCACAATTACTGATGCGAATGGCTGCGGGGCAACTATAAATCATATCGTCAGTGTAAATCCATTGCCTACGGGAACAATCTCTGTCTCGCAGGCATGCAGCGGTAATGCAACAATATTCACGCAGTCTGCAGCGGTAAGCGGGGGTACGATACAGGGTTATCTTTGGAACTTCGGTGATGGGATCACTTCTTCTTCTCAGAATACGAATCATATTTATGCTTCTGCTGGCAACTATCCGGTATCGCTTACAGTGACTTCGAATTCGGGATGTACTTCAACGATTACAGGACAGGCTATCGTACATTCATTGCCTGTTGCTGACTTCAGCACGTCGCCCACATGCAGAACTGTTGCACTTCCATTTTCAAACCTTAGTTCGGTCACGGGAGGAACGTTGTCAGGTTACACATGGTCATTTGGCGATGGAAGCAATTCGACTTCTGTATCACCTGCTCATCAATATGCAGCTTCAGGGACATATAATGTAAGTATGACAGCAACGACTTCTGCAGGATGCAGTGCTTCAGTGGTTCATAGTGTTTCAGTTCTTCCTTCACCTGATGCCGCATTCGCCTATTCAAACAGCTGCGAAAACAAAACGGTACAGCTTACCAACACCTCACAATCGCAAGGCGCAGGAATACTTTCCTATCAATGGTATTTCGGAAACGGTTCGTCGTCGACGTCAATTCAGCCGTCGGTGAATTATGCTGCTTCTGGAAATTATCAGATCACACTCACTGTAAGCGCGTCAAACGGATGCTTCGATTCAGAGGTGTCAACAGTCTCGGTCTTTCCTGTACCTGTTGCATCATTCAACGTGAATCCGGCCTGTCAGGGCTCTGCGGCCACATTCAGCAATACATCCACAACATCCTCGGGGACAATACTGAATTCATATTGGACATTCGGCGATAATGGAAATTCTTCGGCGGCTGATCCGTCGCATACTTATACAGCATCAGGAAATTTTACGGCAACATTGATCGTAACTTCCTCTCTGGGATGTTCTGACACGATCACGAATAATGTATCAGTATATCCGGTACCTCAGCCTGTTTTCTCAGCGGCATCAGCCTGCAGTGGAATTCCGGTGACTTTCAGCAACAGCTCAACAATTTCCTCAGGAACTATTTCATCTTATCAATGGAATTTCAGCGATGGAAATACTTCATTTTCTGTTTCCCCTTCAAACATTTATTCTTCTTCCGGAAGTTTCAATGTAACATTAACTGCAACATCAGATCATGGATGCAGTGCAGCCAGTGTTGTTCCTTTAAACATATATCCTGTACCGGTTCCGGCATTTACAACTGCCGACGTGTGTCTCGGTTCGGGGACACAATTCGTCAATCAGTCGTCAGTAAGTGGTGGCGAAGCATTGAGCCATGAATGGACATTTGACGATGGAGGGTTATCAACAACAACAAGTCCTGTCCATACTTTCACAACAAGCGGCAATCATACCATCGGACTGGAAGTAACGACGACACATGGTTGCCGGGCATCGTTATCGCAGATGACGGCTGTTCACGTTCCTCCTGTGGCGAGATTCTCGGCTCCGGATAATTGTTCAGGCGCTCCGATCAGTTTCACAAATACATCATCATCACAAGACGGAAATATCACCTCATCGCTCTGGTCATTCGGAGACGGAACAACGTCTCTGGAAACAAATCCGATCCACATGTATTCCGACTCGGGAGATTATAATGTCGAGCTGATGTCGATCACCAATTTTGGTTGTACAGCCCGATTTGCAGATACCGTTGAAGCGTTCTCACACCCGACGGTTTCCATTGCGATGAACAATGCATGTGCCGGTTCACCCGTACAATTCAGCGCTTCGTCGAACGTGAATACGAATATGCAATATTCATGGAATGTTGCAAACAGTCATACTTTCAATGCTTCATCTTTCAGCTATACATTTGCAACACCAGGATCATACAATGTAATGCTGACCGCAACGTCATCACTCGGTTGTTCCGGATCGATTGCAAGCATTGTCCAGGTGTACTCGAATCCTGTAGTTTCATTTGCCACGAACGAAACCTGTCTCAACTCACCTACTTATTTCAGCAATCAGTCATCAGTTCAGGGCGCAGCGATCAGTTCCTATTCCTGGTCATTCGGCGACAATCAACAGTCAACTCAGTTTAATCCGCCGCATACATATGCCGCCGCGGGAACTTATAATGCAGTACTTACTGCCGTTTCGGATAAGGGTTGTTCATCGAGTGTTACAAAGCTTGTTGAAGTACATCCGAATCCAAACGTCACCTTCAACGCAGGAATGCAGGGTTGTGCGCCTGTGAATGCGGCGTTTGTCTCCAATGCTTCGGTAACTTCGGGCAATGTAACAGGATGGTTATGGAATTTCGGCGATGGAGAAATTTCGACTGATGCGCATCCGCTACACGTATTCGACCACACGGGAAATTATGATGTGACTCTGACAGTGGTTTCCGATTTCGGTTGCCAGGCTTCATATACTCAGTCTGACATCATCAAAGTATTTCCTCAGCCTCTGGCTGACTTCACGGCCGATCCGATGGTTGCCGATATTCAGACACCTATCGTGCATTTCGATAATAATTCACAGAACTATGTGTCTTATCAATGGAATTTCGGAGACGGAACTACTACATCAACTGAATTGAATCCTGTACATGCTTTTAACGATACAGGAACGTATACTGCAATGCTCGTGACCGTAAATAATTACGGGTGCCGTGATACGATTATGAAACGAATTGAAGTAAAACTACATTCAACATTATTCGCGGCAAATTGTTTTACACCTAATGGTGACGGAAATAATGACGTCTTCCGGCCTTATCATACTAACATGGAAAAAATTCAGGTCTGGATTTTCGACCGATGGGGAAAATTACTCACTTCCTGGGATGGGCTCGATGGCTCCTGGGATGGTTATTACCAGGGCAGGAAGTGCCAGGAGGATACTTATGTCTATAAGATTGCCGGAACAGGACTTGACGGAAAGCAATCAGAGTGGGTTGGACATGTAAGCATTGTTTACTAAAGAAAGTGCGTTTGGCTTTTCATGGTGTGTTCCGGACCCTCGGCGAGAAATTGCCGGGGGTTCTTTTTTTACATGAACTTCCACCCGGGCGGATAAACCGTTCGAGTGTGCTTTCTCGTTCGTGCAAGTGAGCGTAGGTATGTTATTTTGTGTGGTGTGCCGAATAATGCGCGGAGCTTTCTGAAGTCTTCAAAAAGCATTCTCTGATGATCGTCTTTCGGAAAGAAACCGAAGTAATATAAGTCGGAAGGATTAATCATTATGCATGCAAGATATCGGACTTACGCTGCGGGCTCAATAAAAATTGGCGAATGAACGGGTGGGCGGGATAAAATGCGTAAGCAGGAATTAGCAGCAAATGATGAGTAGATTCAAGTATCAAGTATCACAATATTTAAAATTGGATATTGACTGTTGGAAATCAGGACATAATTTTGTTTTTAATCTAAACTAAACTTGATTCCTGAATGCCGGCTCTTGATTCTTGATTCTACTTGATACCTGCTACTTGATACCAATTACCTGATACAAAAAAGCGCTCCTGATTCACCGTCAGCAGCGCTTTAAACTATTCACCTAAACAAAACCTGGAAAACAAATATTGTGAGCAGGTGCTGGTAGCGGCCGTCAAAAAATCAAGTTGGAAACACGAAGACTTGTTGGCCGCTACCGAAAAAATTCCTGAGTCGTAGGGGTTGAGGGAATTCACTAACTCCGGAAAAGTGCCTGCACTTATTTTTAATTCCTGATTGGTAAGAACGATTACTGCGTCCAAAAATACCGGGAGGAAATGTCGCTAATTTCCCTATTTTGTAAATGGCCGGATTCACCACGTGAACAGGGCCAATCATCGGGTGAAAATTGAAGTTGTTAAGGTCATGTTTTCCTGCCCTTGTGCAAAAGGTTCTGGAGCAATCAAATAAGAAAACCCGGCTCATTTCATTTTAACAACTATATCGGGTAGTTTCGCCTGACATTTTTTAACCAGCACTATGAAAATTCTAAGCCTGAGTTTAGCAATGATGCTTGCTTCAATCTTGCATGCACAGAACATCAGTTATCCGAAAACAAGGAAGACGGATCAAACAGATACCTATTTCGGAACTGCAGTAAAGGATCCTTACAGATGGCTGGAAGATGACCGCTCAGAAGAAACTGCGGAATGGGTTCGGGAAGAAAATAAGATCACGAATGATTATCTCGGAAAAATTCCTTTCAGACAGAAAGTAAAGGAGAGACTCACACATCTCTGGAATTTTCCAAAGGCATCTTCGCCTTTCAAGGCTGCATCAAATTATTTCATGTATACAAACAACGGCCTGCAGAACCAGTTTGTCTTAAATATTCTTCGGGGGACCGCTTCAGCAAAGCCTGAAGTTTTTATTGATCCCAATTCTCTTTCTTCCGACGGAACGGTGAACTTGTCGACGGTAGGTGCAAGTCACGACGGAAAATATTTAGCATATGCCATATCGAGAGCCGGAAGTGACTGGGAAGAGATCTATATAAAAAATACATCAGACGGTAAACAACTCGATGATAAGATCGAATGGGTAAAGTTTTCAGGGATAGCATGGCGCGAAGGCGGATTTTACTATTCAAGATACGATGCGCCTGATTCATCCAACATTAAAAAAGGTAAAAATGAGTTTCAGAAAATATACTACCACCTCGCAGGCAATCCACAGAAATTTGACCGGCTGATTTATGAGGACAAGCAGCATCCGTTAAGAAACTTCGGCGCCGGTGTTACTGACGATGAGGATTATATTATCATCAGCGGCAACGAAGGAACAAGCGGTAATAACCTGATGGTTCAAAATGCGAAGAAGGTCAATGCACCGATGGTCACACTCGTTCCGGGTTTCGAAAAAGATTTCTCCGTGGTGGATAATGACGGCGCAAAATTCTATGTGCTTACCAATTCAGGTGCTTCCAACTATAAGCTGGTGATGATGGACGCGGATCATCCTGCGGAATCCTGGAAAGAAATCATTCCTGAAGGAAAAGAAGTCTTGCAGGAAGTTGTTGCTGCAAAGAACATCTTCATTGCCCGTTATATGAAGGATGCCATCAGCGTACTGAAAATGTTTTCAAGAACGGGAGAGTCGTTGGGAGAAATCAAATTGCCGACAATAGGGGCCGTAGATCAGATGTCTTCTTCCAAAAAGGATAACCTCTTTTTCTTTGCATTAAATAGCTTCACCTCCCCTTCCGTGATTTACCAGTATGATATCGATAAGAAAGAACTCACGACGTTTTTTAAATCGAAGATGGATTTTAATTCTGATGAATACGAGACGAAGGAAGTTTTCTATACGAGCAAAGACGGGACAAAGGTGCCGATGTTTATTGTATATAAAAAAGGTATCAAGCTGGATGGGAATAATCCGACATTGCTTTATGGTTATGGCGGATTCAATCTTCCGCAGATTCCGATCTTTAAAATCGAACGCACGCTTTTGCTTGAACAGGGTGGCATCTTTGCACAGGCCTGTCTTCGGGGAGGCGGAGAATACGGAGAAGACTGGCATATGGCGGGCACGGGTTTGAAAAAACAAAATGTGTTCGACGATTTCATTGCTGCAGCAGAGTATCTCATCAAAGAAAAATATACCAACCCTTCGAAACTGGCAATCAATGGAAGATCGAATGGCGGATTGTTGGTCGGCGCTGCAATGACTCAGCGTCCGGATCTCTTTAAAGTCGCCATCCCTACGGTTGGTGTGATGGACATGCTTCGCTATCATACATTCACAATCGGCTGGGCCTGGAAAAGTGACTATGGCTCCAGCGAAGACGAAAAAGGATTCAGGAACCTTCTCTCCTATTCTCCGCTGCAGAACATCAGGGAAGGCGTAGAATATCCTGCTACACTGGTCACTACCGGAGATCACGACGATAGGGTTGTGCCTGCTCACTCATTTAAATTTATCTCTACCCTGCAGGAAAAATATAAAGGAAAAAATCCCGTTCTCATCCGCATCGATGTCAATTCAGGACATGCAGGAACTACTGCACTCGGCTCCAGTAAACCCGTAACGAAACAAATTGATGAAATGACGGATATATTTTCGTTCATCATGTACAATCTCGGAATGCAGGTCACCTATTAGAATCAAAAATCAAGATTCCGTTACAGTATTGAATCCTGGTTCCCGATTCTTGATTCTTTTATGAACATCTCTCAGTGAAAAGTCAGTCCTTCCATCTCCGCCCCTGTTTCCTATTTGATTAACTTTACCCTGTAGAATTTACCATGAAAATTAAGGTTGGAATTATTTTCGGCGGGTTTTCGCGCGAACGTGAAATTTCGTTTGCAGGCGGCCGGACAGTTTATGATAATCTGAATAAATCCTTGTTCGAGGCTGTTCCTGTTTTCGTCGACAGTTTTGGCAATTTCATTTTACTCGACTGGCAATACGTTTACAAAGGCAGTATCAGGGATTTTTATCCTCCCGTATCCTCTTTACCCGACTCTTCCGGAAATTTTCAGATCTACGCTGAGAGTCTTGGAGAACTAAGTCACAGGCAGCAGACTGATCTGGCGTCATCCATCGGAAGAGTGATACCTGCTGAAGAGCTTCATCACCTTATGGACTTTGCATTCTTATGCCTGCATGGTCCGTTTGGCGAGGATGGCCGTATTCAGGGCTTACTGGAATATTTCGGTATCCCTTATTCAGGCTCAGGAATTTTATCTTCATCCATCGGAATTAATAAGGCCGTTCAGAAACAGCTGATGAAGCGTTCTGCTTTCGATGGCCCGGCATATTTTACGATCAAAAGAGATGAGTGGAAGAATGAACATGCGCAGGGAATCACGGAAGAAATAAAGAAAGTTACCGGTTTTCCATGCGTCATTAAACCTGCACATCAGGGATCATCAATCGGTGTAACGATCGTATCGAAAGACAATCCCGGGGAAGTCGGTCGCGCGATCAACAATGCATTTTTTATACGCGAGATTGAAAGCAGTTTGTGGAAATCGCTCGCGCAGGATCAGAAGATAAATTATGTCCGTTCCCTCTCTGACATTCGCGAGGGACTCGGCATGCCGGTTGTGTTGAAAGGGAATAATTCCTCGTCGAAAATATATCATCCCGATGATCTTCTGTCAAAGATTGATTCCGCATTCAAAGAAGGCATCGCAAAGATGACGGTTGAAGCTTTCGACGGCGAGAGTGAAATCCTGATCGAACAGTTTATTGAAGGAAAAGAATTTTCCTGCATTGTTATCAGAAATGAAGACGGAAATCCTGTCGCACTTCCTCCTACTGAAATCAGAAAAGGAAAAGAGCTTTTCGATTACAGGTCAAAATATCTTCCCGGACTTTCGAGGAAAATAACTCCCATCGAACTTCCTTACCAGCAGATACAACAGGTAAGGCAGGAATGCGAGCGATTGTTCAGCGCATGTTATTTTAATGTGTATGCAAGAATCGATGGATTCGTTACGAAAGACGGAAAAGTTTTTCTGAACGATCCGAATACGACTTCGGGCATGATGCCTTCGTCATTCTTTTTTCATCAGGCAGCTGAGATCGGATTAAACCCTTCCCAGTTTCTGACTTATATCATTCGTACGTCACTCGCAGAACGATTAAGTGAAATGCAGGATACAGAAAGGATCGGTTTCTTACTCGACAAACTGGAAAAGAATCTACAGTCGCTTAAGCAAAATCAGAATAAGAAGATTAATGTTGCCGTGATCATGGGAGGCTATTCGAGTGAGCGCCATATTTCTGTGGAGAGCGGAAGAAATGTTTATGAAAAGCTTTCTTCGTCTGATAAGTATTCGCCGGTCCCGGTTTTCCTCACCGGGTCCGACGACAATCACCGGCTATTCAGGATACCGATCAGCCTTATGTTGAAGGATAATGCGGACGACATCAGGGAAAAGGCAATGCATTATTCAGTACATGATGCCGTGAAGGAGATCATGATGATCTGTGAGCCGGTGACGAAAAAATATACCAGCGGCCAGGACGTGTTGCAGCCCGAAGAAATTTCTTACGGAAGGCTTACTGAGATTGCAGACGTTGCCTTTATCGCACTGCATGGTCGCCCGGGCGAAGACGGCGAAGTTCAGCGTAACCTTGAAAAATCGGGTATTCCTTACAATGGTTCCGGAGTACAGTCATCAAAAGTTACGATCAACAAATACGAAACGAATGAGATATTGAAGAGCAATGGCTTTCTCGTTGCTGATCACAGGCTGGTAACCATTGAGGAGTGGCAGAAGGATGATAAGAAGGTCGTTGACGAAATCAGCAAGCGGTTTAAATTTCCGTTGATTGCCAAACCAGTAGATGACGGCTGCAGCAGCGCCGTGAAAAAGATTAAGAATTCAGATGAGCTGAAAACGTTTGCTGACCTGATCTTTCGCAATCACGACGAACTGACTCCCGCGGAGGCAGGCATACTTCATCTCAAGCCCAAGGAAGAGTTTCCAAGAAAGCGACAGTTGCTGATCGAGGCTCTGATAGATGCGGCGGGAGCAAAACAATTTTTAGAGATAACGGGTGGGTTGCTTACGCGGATGACCGACGATGGAAAATGCGAGTATGAAATATTTGAAGCGTCAGAGGCACTTTCGGGAGGTGACGTTCTTTCACTTGAAGAGAAATTCCTGGCAGGTGAAGGACAGAATATCACACCCGCGCGATATGCTGCTGATCCTGCGGAGCGTCAAAAAATATCGGATCAGGTAAAAGATGATTTCAGAAAGGCCGCGGCATTGTTGAATGTGGAAGGATATGCGCGCATCGATGCATTTGTAAGAGTTTATGATGACGGAAAAGTAGAAACAGTTTTCATTGAAGTGAATTCACTTCCGGGAATGACTCCTGCAACGTGCATCTTTCACCAGACGGCGTTGGCAGGTTATAAACCGTATGATTTTATTGACCGCATCCTGACTTACGGAACGAAGAAAAAACAAAGGCCTGTGAATATCCATTGAATGTCTATGACAAAAAAGAAAAATTCATTTTTCACCAGCCGTACTTTTCTCACCAACATTATCATTCTTGTTGTCGCAGGCATCGCCGGTTTCTTTCTTATTTCAGGATGGCTCAGCAGTTATACGCATCACGGAGAAAATATTGATGTTCCCGATCTTCGCGGAAAAAAAATTTCCACACTCGATGGAATTTTGAAAGAACATAACTTCCATTACAAGATTGTGGACTCACTATACGATGGCGATAAAATGCCCGGCACCGTACTCGATCAGGATCCTGCACCAAAAAGTAAGGTGAAAGAAAACCGGACGATTTATCTTACCATTAATGCCATCAATCCTCCCAACGTAAAAATGCCGGATTTAGTCGACGTTTCATTCCGGCAGGCCGAAGCGATGCTGCAATCATTCGGACTTGTAACCGGCGAGGTCACGTACCGATCCGATCTTGCCAAGAACGCAGTGCTCGAACAGCGATTCAAAAACAGAATCATCAAACCCGGAACAATGATACCGAAGGGTTCAGAGATCGACCTGGTGTTGGGCGATGGATTAGGCAACTTAGAGATTCCCGTACCCGATCTTTCAGGAATGACGCGATCGGAAGCTTATTCGGTGCTACGCCGATCGTCGCTCACGGTGGGCGTTGTTCAGTACGATAACATTAAGGATAGCGCCGACGCAAAGATATACAGGCAACATCCCTCTCCTGACGATGGAAGCACTCTGAAACAGGGAGATGGCGTCGATATTTTCCTGCGCTGAGTATTCACCGATTATCGTATTTTTGCAGACCTATGAAAAGAGCTCTTTTACTGTTCACATTCTTCCTGGTTTTTTGCTCGGCAATGAAGGTGGTGGCTCAGGAATTCCTGCTTCCTTTAACCTATAATGAGCAGCTGTTGAATCAGCAGCATCGCTCTGCTGAACTAATGAGGTTATCGATGATTGATGATACGCTCGTGTTGCCATTCATTGATGATTTTTCAAGGCCGGGAATGTATCCTTTCGACAGCTTGTGGCTCGACAGCGGAGTGTTCATCAATAACAATTACACGGCACTACCGATTACGATCGGCATAGCGACTTTTGATGGTCTCAATCAATATGGCCGGCCCTATAATTATTTAGCAACGATAGATTCAGTCGCAGATGTGCTGACCTCCCGCCCGATCGATCTGGTTGTTCCGCCAGGCGATACCAGTGTATGGCTGAGCTTCTTTTACCAGCCGCAGGGACTGGGTGATGTGCCGGAGTCGAATGATTCACTGATACTCCAATTCAGAGATACAGGTGGAGTGTGGAATCACATATGGGCCGCAGCCGGTCATGCAGATACGGTTTTTCAAAGAGTCAATATCAGGATCACTGATCCGATCTATCTGTACAAAGGTTTTCAATTCCGGTTTTATAACATTGCCACCGTGAACGGCAATCGCGATCAATGGAACCTCGATTATGTAAGTTTGCTTAAGAACACCGTGGAGAATGCTCCAATTCTTGACAATGCACTCGTGCATCCTCAGATTTCTTTGCTCACAGAATTCACTGCAATGCCTTATCCTCATTATAAGTCGCTATCGTCGCCTTTGGCGGCAATGAAAACATCAATAGAAGATACGATCTATAACATCGATTACGGCCAGACTTCTTATACACCGGGCGCTGACATTTCCTACAATGGTTCCGTTTTATTTTCCGGTTCCACCTTTGCTTCTACTCTTACGCCACAGACATATATTCCTTTTTCAATTCCCCTCAACAATTTTTCATTTCCTATCGTAAGTGATGACACTGCTGACTTTGTAGTGAAATCCTATTTCAGCCAGACAGGTATTGAATCCAACAGCTTTAACGATACCAGCTATCTTACGCAGAAGTTCCATAATTATTATGCTTATGATGATGGCAGTGCGGAGGCACACTTTGCATTGACAGGGAGCAATGACGTATCTCTCGCTGTGCGTTATGATGTGAAGATGCAGGATACGTTGCGTGGTGTTCAGATCTATTTTAATCCATCGGGAGTAAACGTCACCAATAAACTCTTTCAGCTTACTGTGTGGAGTAATATCGATGTTGCCACCAACGCATCTACAGAATTATATCGCGAAATCAATCAGAAGCCTGATTCGTTTGATGGCATCAACATTTTTAAAACATTCCTTTTCAACTCAACGATAGTCGTAGGTCCCGGGCCGATCTGGGTTGGTTTCATTCAAAATGAATCACAGACCCTGTATGGCGTGGGATTCGACAGAAACACTGACTCCCATGATAAAGTAGCCGTTCGTTTTGCCGGTAACTGGGTGCAATCGAACATAGTTGGCTCCGTAATGGTGAGACCGTTGTTTGGGAAGCGCATATCCGGCGTTGGTGTGAGCGAGCTTGCAGGCGCAACTTCGTTCAGTGTTTATCCTAATCCAACCGGCGGCAAGTTTTTATTGAACTTCGAACCGTCAGGAAAAAAATATCATTATGGAATCTTCGATCTGATCGGAAATCTCATAAGGGAAAAGAGTATTGATAGTCCTGAGTATGTTGATGTCTCTGATTTGAGCAAAGGAATTTATCTTGTGAGATTAACGGATGGTGCTGCGAAGACATCTTCCGTTCAAAAGCTCATTTTAAATTAACGATAAACCGTGAGTGAAGAACATGAGATCAACGACCAGGATGAACTTTTCGAGCATCACCGGTTTGAAGTAGAAGGCGGACACAGTTCCGTGCGCATCGACAAGTTTCTGTTTAACAGGATGCCGAATGTAAGCCGGAACAGGTTACAGAATGCATGTGATGCCGGCAACATCATCGTCAACGGCAAAGAAGTAAAGCCCAGCTATAAAGTCAAGCCGCATGATCTCATTCAGATCGTGCTGCCACATCCAGTCAGGGAAAAAGAGCTGATCCCGCAGAATCTTCCTTTGAATATTGTATATGAGGATGACGACGTCGTAATCGTAAATAAGGCGGCAGGAATGGTCGTTCATCCCGCCTTTGGAAATTACTCAGGCACGCTGATGAATGCTCTTGTTTATCATTTCAATAATCTTCCCGCAAGCAAAGGCAATCTGGATCGTCCCGGACTGGTTCATCGCATCGACAAGAACACGTCAGGGTTGCTGGTGATTGCCCGAAGCGAAACAGCGTTGAATCTGCTGGCAAAAGAATTCTTCGACCGCACGATAGAACGGAAATATCTTGCACTGGTATGGGGTGATTTTAAGGAAGACGAAGGAACGATTACCGGAAACGTGGGGCGTAATCTGAAAGACAGGAAGATCATGGATGTTTTTCCGGAAGGTGACCATGGCAAGCATGCTGTGACTCATTACAAAGTGGTTGAACGGTTCGGATATGTGACACTTGTTGAATGCAAACTTGAGACGGGACGCACGCATCAGATCCGCGTTCATATGAAGTATGCCGGACATCCGTTGTTCAACGATGAAACCTACGGAGGCAATAAGATTCTGAAGGGAACCACTTTTTCGAAGTATAAGCAGTTTATTGAAAATTGTTTTGATCTCCTTCCGCGTCATGCCCTGCATGCAAAGACTCTTGGATTTATTCATCCAACGACAGGCAAAAAAGTTTTCTTTGATTCCGATCTTCCGGAAGATTTTCAAAAGCTTCTCGGTAAATGGAGGGATTACAGTAAAACCAGAAAAGAATAGGAACGCATTTCCATCAATTAGCTAATTGGCTAATCAGCTAATTAAATTATAGAGCGTATCCCGCTCCACTGCCTCTCTCCCCGAATGTTCGATAAGCTCAATAATCTGTGCAGATGTCAGCGACGGATTTTGTTCCTCTGCCCCTGCCATCGAATAGATCTTTGTCGAATCATCGATAGTGCCGTCGAGATCGTCTACGCCGAAGGCTTGTGACAATTGCGCAGTGCTCCTGCCGATCATCGGCCAATACGCTTTTACATGATTGAAATTATCGAGATAGATCCTTGACACGGCATAGTTGCGGAGATCCTCGATCACACTCACCTCAGGAATGTGCGACATCTCATTGTCCTTGTTACGGAACTTCAGCGGTATAAATGTGTTGAACCCTCCGGTCTTATCCTGGAGTTTTCTAAGCCTGTCCATGTGATCGATACGATGGTGATATTCTTCTATATGACCATATAACATCGTTGCATTTGTATGCATGCCGAGACGATGAGCAGTCTCATGTATAAGAAGCCATTCGTCAGAAGAGCATTTATCGTTGCAGATCTTCGACCTGATGTCTTCATCGAAAATCTCCGCTCCGCCACCGGGGAGTGAACCGAGTCCGGCTGACTGCAAAATCCTCAATCCTTCTTCGACCGATACCCTGGCCTTCCGGAACATGTAATCAAGTTCGACAGCGGTGAAAGCTTTTATGTGCAAGTCGGGACGGTGTTGTTTGATCTGTTTCAACACTGACGCAAAATAATGCAGGTCCATTTTCGGATGTACTCCTCCCACGATGTGAACTTCCGTCACTGGTTTTCCATCGTACGATTTAACCTTGCCAAGAATTTCTTCGGCGCTCAGTTCCCATCCTTCCGCACGGTTTTTCAGTGTCCTGGAATACGAACAAAAGTTACAGGCAAATACACAGACATTCGTGGGCTCGATATGAAAATTTCTGTTGTAATAGGTTCTGTTTCCGTTCTTTCTTTCCCTCACCAAATTTGCCAACGATCCAAGAAATCCAAGTTCGCCCTCATTAAAAAGAAACACTCCCTCGTCGAACGTGATCCGCTCATCGCTTTTAACTTTTTGCGAAATCTGATCTAAGGAAAGTATTGAAGTGGCTGATTGCATAGGACGGCAAAGATACTGGAAGCCATTTCAAAAAGAAAATTATGAGAAACGTGCCATATAAAATCTGAATCTATAATATTACCTCAGTACGTTTTTTGTTTTTATAAATCCTGACTTTTCCCTGACATTCTTGTGTCACAGGACTTCCATATTTGATAAAGGTTGATGTAGCAGGGTTTTCTGCATATATTGGTTGAAAGTCGGCAAATAGATATAGTACTTTTGAATTCTATGCTTTATATGATTTTTTCCAGGAAATTACCCAGAAAACATACATCACCCAACCGTTCACACACTAAAAACATCTGAAATTATGATCAGGATATTGCTTGTAGAAGACGAAGAGCATTTACAGGAAGCGATTAAATTAAATCTCGAATTAGAAGGATACAAGGTGGTAGCAGTAGGAAATGGAATTGAAGCCGTAAAGGTGTTTAAGCAGGAGCGTTTCAACCTTGTTGTTCTGGATGTTATGCTGCCTGAGTTGGATGGCTTTGCGGTTTGTGAGGCCATCAGGCTTCATAATTCAGCTGTACCGATCCTGTTCCTTTCGGCAAAGAATGCAAGTGAGGACAAGATACTCGGACTGAAGAGAGGCGCAGATGATTACATGACCAAGCCATTCAACCTGGAGGAATTTCTGTTGCGTGTTCATGCGCTTGTCAAGCGTGGATTGAGCATGGAAGAAAAGAAGGAGATGAACGACATCTTCCGTTTCGAGGGTAATGAGGTCAACTTCCGCACATTTGAGATCGTTGGTAAGGACAGGAAATCAATCCGGCTTACGAAAAAAGAAATTGCATTGCTGAAGCTGTTGATAGAGCGAAAGAATGAAGTCGTTTCGCGGGAGCATATATTGGAATCAGTCTGGGGATATGATATTTACCCTTCCACAAGAACAGTAGATAATTTTATTCTCGCATTCAGAAAATATTTCGAAAAAGATCCAAAGGAACCACAGTACTTCTTCTCTGTTCGCGGGGTGGGATATAAATTTGTTTGTAAGTAAGTCCCGATAACCGAAAGGATGTCTGGTAATAATAATCAACCTAAACAAACCATTAATGAAAAAACAATTACTATTCGCGGCAGCATTGTTCATGGGACTGTTTGCGAATGCAGGAACTCCATCAACGAGGAACTGCGGAACCATGGACAATCTCCAGCGTCTTAAGACAGAAGACCCGGGATTGCAGGCAAGGATGCAGCAGATTGAAACGGCGACCAACGCTTTCATCGCTGCCAATCAGGGTCAGAATACCACAAATGCTATTGTTACTATTCCTGTTGTATTTCACGTCGTTTATTCAAGTACTGCACAAAACATCAGCGATGCGCAATGCCAGGCACAGCTGGATCAATTGAATCTTGACTATGCAAGGTTGAATGCAGACAGGACGAATACGCCATCCGTATGGCAGGGAATTTCGGCCAACACGAATATTCAGTTTTGTATGGCACAGCGTGACCCAAATGGTGCCGCTACAACGGGCATTGAAAGACGATCGACTACGGTCACCTCTTTCTCCACTAATGATAACATCAAACGCACAGCCAATGGCGGAATGAATGCGTGGCCGGCCGGTTCTTATCTGAACATCTGGACAGGAAATCTCGGTGGAGGATTGTTAGGTTATGCTCAGTTTCCCGGAGGCTCTGCAGCGACTGACGGAGTTGTCCTGCTTTATTCTTCAGTAGGCAGTGTAGCTCATCCGGGCACAGCAACACCTTATCATCTCGGTCGCACGGCTACACATGAGGTCGGTCACTGGCTGAACTTGTATCACATTTGGGGTGATGAGTCTGCCTGTTCAGGATCAGACAACGTGGGCGATACGCCTAATCAGGGTCCGGAGAATTATGGTTGTCCGGCCTTTCCTCATACTGATGCATGTGCGACAACATCTCCCGGTGTAATGTTCATGAACTATATGGACTATACCGACGATGGTTGTATGAATATGTTTACAGCTGGACAAAGCTCAAGAATGAATGCATTATTTGCAGTAGGCGGAGCAAGATACTCTATCCTTTCATCGATGGGATGTGTTCCGCCGTCAGGAGCAACATGCGGCGTTCCGACCGGCCTCTCATCAACAGTAGCAACTACAACTGCAAATCTTAGCTGGATGGCAGTGAGCGGCGCGACGAGTTACAGCATTCAATACAAACTCAGCTCATCTTCCACCTGGACTACTACAACATCGTCCACCAACTCAAAAACGCTCTCAGGTCTCACTTCTGCAAGCACATATAACTGGCAGGTTTCAGCTACCTGTGCATCCGGTGTGAGTTCATATTCGGCGGCAGCGAACTTTACCACTGCATCAGCAACAGGCTGCGGTACCGTGACGGGATTGGTATCATCGGCGATCACAACTACAGGAGCGACGTTATCATGGACTGCAGTGAGCGGAGCGACTAGCTACAACGTTCAGTACAAACTGAACTCGTCTGTCACCTGGACGACGACGACATCAACCACAACGTCAAAAACACTCTCTGGTCTGACCTCTGCAAGCCTGTACAACTGGCATGTTCAGGCTGTGTGTGCATCAGGCTCCGGAGCTTATTCTGCCACTGCGAATTTCACGACTGCTTCCACTGCCTGCAGCGATCAGTATGAATCAAACAATTCATCATCCACGGCAAAGACAATTCCTTTGAACACAGATATATCGGCTCTCATCAGCACATCAACGGACATTGATTGGTTTGTGTTCACCACTGTTTCTCCGAATACGAAAATTAAGATTGCACTGACCAACCTTGCAGGTGATTATGATATTCGTCTCTACAATTCCTCATTGACCCTTCTTGCCACCTCGCAGAATGCAGGCACTACGGCGGAGTCGATCATCAGGAACAGCACAACGGCGGCGACCTATTATGTGAGAGTTTATGGCTACAATGGAGCATCCAGTGCGACGCAATGTTATAAGCTGCGTGTGAATACCTCTAGCGTTAATTTCAAGCTGGCAGAAGACGGCGCAGATTTGTCGGTTGATAATCCAGCAGTGAATGAACTTGTTGTTTATCCGAATCCTGCCCACGATGTAATCAACGGAGCATTTAACTCGGCAGCTGAAGAAACTATAGATCTTCGTCTCTTCGACATGATGGGAAGAACTATTCAGGCTCAGCAGATGAATGTAACAGAAGGACAAAATAAATTTTCATTCGACCTGAATGATCTTTCTAACGGTATCTATTTCGTTGAGATGAATAATTCATCCGGAAGAATCGTAAAGAAGTTCATTATAGAAAAATAGTTATTGCGGGGGATTAGTTAAAAGCCGGCAAACTTTGCCGGCTTTTTTATTAGCTGATGGGCAAATGCAGAGCATCTATTAGCCTATGTCTTTAAAACTACTTTATTAGTTGGTCATCT
>JADMIO011294188.1_pt1 | contig 41529 bp, 54 predicted proteins | sample 8958161 | NCBI WGS metagenome assembly JADMIO01 (sample SAMN16585339, study PRJNA669376) | soil metagenome | isolation source: Crop rotation soil | place: USA: Cullars Rotation, Alabama | collected 2011 | reverse complement strand
GAATGGACCGCCAGTCTACGACTGGCGGCCGGACTCGTTTAAGGGGGGCAGGTCAACCCACTCTTTGCTTTGGATTCGAGAGCGACACAATGCGCTGGAGACGCTGACTGATCTTGAGCAATATTTCTTTCAGCCGGAGCCAGAAGATGAAGTGTCCGCTCCGCAACTGCTCTGGATCTTCGGTGAAAAAGGCTTCCCTTATGCCTTTTGGATTGAGCCGGAGGTACAGAAAGAAATGCTGGAACGCGGTTTAGCCTCACCTGAAGATTGGACTAGGTTATTTCCCGAAGCAAATCATCGCCTTCCATGGTACCCGCGGCGCGGGCCTACATACAGGCCGCCAAGCGCGGCAAGCTCACAATACAATAGCGTCCGGTGCTACCGGCGGCTTTGAAGCAAAATTCTAATCCACGAGTCCATTTCGGCGCAACTCTCAGGTAGTCAAAAAGAAGATCACCAAACCTGTCGTCAAAGTTCCAAGGATCAACCCAATCCAAATTGGCGCGACGAGAGTCAATATTGCGGCGATGACAAGCGGCAACACCAACACTGTTGGTACTTGCGGTTCAATAATGCGCCAAGCGCCTTCCTGGGCGATGCTTCCTGTTAGCCGGCCTGCCCGCCAGCGATCCGCCAAGACCGCCATCGCGACGGACATCCAGATCATCGCGAGCAGAACGCTTTTCAACTTCAATCTGAGCATTGGCAATACTCGCGTCCCTCGGGCGGCCTTGAGACAGAATTGGGACGTGGCTTTTTCACTTATGTGCTACATCGCGCCAAGTCACTTCAACAAACGCGCCGTTCTCGAATGTCACTCGCTTTGGCTCACCGACGCGAACTTTTACCTTTTCATCAAGCGAACCTTCTTTTTTCCAGTCTCTTATGATCCAAAAGTAATGCAGTTCCAGGATCAGATGTTCCGCATCAGGCGGATCCCATCCCACGCCAACCGATTCATGGAATGCTCCGGAGCGGCCACATGCGTACATCGTGGCTGGAAAAACAATTGGCCACTTCCTTAATCCGTTTTCGCCATACGTCGTGTCTGAGATAAGAAAGACTTCCTGTCGCGCCCGTTCACAAACGGATGGAATTGTGACTTCCGCGATTAGGGCCTTAGTGGCCTTTCCTTCATTGCAGGCATACCATCGGGTTTCGACCTGCGGGGCGCGGTCACTTGCCGGAAGTGAGGTGACGGCCGTTTCCGTTTCGATTGGTGCCGAGTTGTGACCACAGCCCAAATGGCAGGCAAGTGCGAGGGCAACGCACGCCGCATCAAAGATTCGCGCGGTAGCCATGCCTATTCCCTCACGCGGCTTTGCAGCAGAATTCTAATCGGCGAGTCAATTTGCGCGCAACTGGTGAAATTTTCGCGCAGGTGATGCGCCGATCACGGCCAGCAACGGACTGCGCGGCCACGACACCGACGGCGGCCACTTCAAGCGCTGGACCATTCCTTCTGAGTCACGATATCCGATCCCGTATGAAGTGCCGTCGGGATAGAAGGCGATTATCAAACCCGACGCCTGGTACGTGTACTCAAAGAACCCTGGGCCGTGACCTTCAAAGTCTGTGGGTGCTCCGAGTCGCGTTTCAATTTGCTCCGCCTTGTCGCCGACGATCACGAGGTGGGAAATCGCCTTTAGTTTCCGAGCTGTGGAAAGAGGTCCATTCAGCACTGCCTTAAGGTCCGCATGAACGGCGTCGGTCACCTCAAGGGGCGGTAATCCAACAACTGTCGTGGCGAAGAATAGCGATGCGATGGTCGACATGCGAAACACCCTCCACTCGTCCCTCTCGCCCCGATCAATTGTAGCGACGGACGGGTGTGCGTCAGTCTAATCGCTGACGATCGGCCAAGTCCCGTTTCGATGCATCGCGACAATGTATTCCGCCATTGCCGGATAGCACCCCTCTCGGCAAATCGCCAGGACCTTCACGTCGGCTTGCATCTTGCACATTTGAAACGCCCACTCAAAGCCCGGGCCGCGTTTGATCGGCGCGATAAACCCGACATTTCGAATCATTGCTATTTGGCGTTCGCCGATCCCGTTGCTCGCGAGGAACTCCAGGAACGTTTCAAACTCCGCCGGCGAGAACTCGACCCCACCCAGCCCCAGGTCGTCGGCGTCGGGATTTTCAATTCGCTTTGCCATGCCCGCCATTCTACCGCGCGGCAAATGCAAGCCCCAAGATGTCGTGCCGGCCGCCGCCCGCTGCACGACTTCTTCCGCGCAAGCCGATCGCACGACGAGCAACTCGCCCGCGTCATCAGAATTTGGCCGAACCTCACCGCCGATCAACGGACCGCCGTTTTAGCGATCGTCAAAGAGCGGTGAGGTTCGGCTGCGCGATTACGTTTTGAACTTCTGGCTGCCCATATCGTACGTGTGCTTGGGTTTGTTGTTGTCCGTATCGAATCGCCTATTGCCCTGGAAAACCAACTTCCGCCCCCTGTTGGTTTCGATCTCAATCTCGATCACGGCATCCCAAGTGATGTTCTTCTGGCCGGGGCGCTCTTCCAGGTAAGTGATGACCCTGATCGTTTCGTCCGTCAATTTGATCTGTTGCTGGGTCAGCGAGTCTTCGAGAATGTATCCGTTGTTCCAGTCCTGGCCGTCGCCGTACTCATTGCGGAGAATCCGCTTAGCGCCGTTGTAGACTTCGACCGCGAAGACGCCGCATTCCTTGTCGTCCGCGCCAGTCCTACAGACGATCTTGATGGTCGCGATCTCCTCATCTGCCGCGTTGGCCGGAAAGGCTTCCGCAAAATGTCCTACGAAAATGCAGAAAGCCAAAACACATCGGAGCATACCGCACCTCCTGTTATTGATCGCCCTTGTCCACTGTTTTGAGGCGGGCGACCGTATGCCTCTGCTGCCAAACAAAACAGCTTCACGCTAGATTTAGATTCAACGATTCATTTCTCAAGCCCCCCGCCCACCCAAAAACAGGGCACACTTGGAGTATCTTGGGATTTTTTAATTCGCAAAAGTTTTCTCAATTGGGATTGCGGCGAGTGGTCCTACGCACAGCAGGGGAAATGCGACTAGTGCCGCTGAAAAGAATCAAGAAATAATTGCGGCGTTGAACGCGTCCGCCGTTTTTTTGAAACGCGGGCTCGTTTTGCGGTGCTGTCCGCATTGATCAAGCCACAAGATTTTGTGGTGTCGTCAACGCGCTGCACGACCTCTGCCCCGTGAGCCGATCGCACCGCCGCGGCCGGTAGCCGCACAAGATAGTCGGCGATTTCACCAATCGTTCCGCACCGCCGGGCAATGGACGGAACGTCGCGGCCACCGAACATCTACAAGCGGAAACCCACCACCGTTCGGGAATCGAGGTTATCCCTACGAAGGCGAGCCGGGGCGGCGGCTTTTCACTGACACGAATCGGTTATGTCCGTGATGTTTCACAACGAGCGACTGCTGATATTGTCAATGATCGCCGCAATCGTCGGTGGGACTGCTTTCGCGATTCTGGCGGAGTGCCGCGCACGCTTCGTTATGACGCGGGCGAAATCAGCTAAGTTGAGTTTCGGCGCAACTCGCACCATTTCGGCGCAGGCAGCCAGTGAGTCGCAAGGCACTACTCATCGCCATCGATGTCTGAGAGTTCACTGAGCGCTTGCGTCAATTCGTCATCGCAACGTCCATCTTGTATCGTGCCGATAGGGCCGTCCGAATAGTCGTGACTAAATTCCCAGTTCACGCGATATTGACTTGATATCTTGCTGAGGATTTCAACGACGGCATCTAGATTTCCGTGCGGCAAGCCGCTCTTTTCTCCAAATGCAATATCATCCTCATATACCTCGTCAAAGATCGGCTTGCTACCGCCAATCCAGCGCCCTTCATCGTCTTCGCTAAAGAATCCGACCGGCTCGCAGCTAAGCCAACTATGTCCATTATTGAGAGATTCTACGGTTTCCTCGATTTTGGTTCGCAGCCCCGTCGGCACCGGTTTCGTCGACGTGTAGTAGACGGTGAATTCCATTGAAAGTCCCGCGACAGATATTCGCAATTGGTTGTTGGCCCGAGCGAGCCTCACGCCCCGAACAATTGTAGCGACGGGCGGAGGAGTGTGCGAAACTTCGATAGGCTGAGGGCCGCCACGGGAGCGGCGTTGGCGCACGAAGACCTTAACAAACTGATGAACGAGCTAATCCCATTCGCGCAGTGATTGCTTGAGAAGCATGGGGAATTCTTCCCATTCGGTGGGTACACGGACATCGGCGGCGGAATTGCACACGTCACGGGTTGGACGGGCGTGGAGCAACCACCATCGCAGGAAGTGATCGATGTGATAATCGGCGGCTTGCGTCAGCAAGCGGAACGCGGCGAGATTCGCGCCTCGGCGCTGTGCATCGACGTGCTGACGATCCCGCCGGGTGAAAAAGAAAAGACCGACGCGATTTCGGTGCGTTTGGAGCATGCGAATGGCGAATCGGTGATCGTTTTCGTGCCATACCGGAAGTTGACCTCCGGTGAATACGAGTACGGGGACTTGTTCGCGATGCGAGGCACTCACGACGTCTTCCGGACTCCTGGCGTCACGGCATAACAAATCGCTCCAGCGGCTGTGTTTGATTTCAAGTGTTTTGCGGAATGATTTCGAGGTGGCTTTCCGGGCATGGCGTTTTCCACGGTTGGTTCATACGGAGCATGGAGTTGAGGATCGTGAGGAGCTTGCGCATGCAGGCGGTCATGACGACCTTGAACGGTTTGCCTTGGGCTTTCAGTCGTTCGGCGAACGCTTTGATCGTCGGATTCCAACTACGGGCCGAGAGGGTCGCCATATAGAGCGATTTGCGAACGCTCGCGCGACCTCCGAAGATGTGTCGTTCACCGCGATACTTGCCGCTGTCGCGATTCAGCGGCGCGACGCCGACGAGCTTGGCGATTTGTCCGCGATTGAGGCGTCCGAGTTCGGGCAACTCGGCAACGAGGACGGCGGCCGTAGCGTCGCCAATGCCCGGGACGGTTTTCAATAACTCGAACCGGGCTCGCCAATCGTCATCGCGATCAACCAGCGAGAGAATCTCCCGCTCGATGGCGGCCAGGTGCTTTTCAAGCGTCGCAATCGAATGCTTGATCTGCTTCCAGACGGAGCGATGTGCGGCCTGCTCCAACCGTAGGCGCTCCTGCACGAGCATGCCGACGAGTTGCCGACGGCGGCCGACGAGTTCATCGAGAATCTGCTGATTGTCGGTGGGCCGTTCACTCGCTCGGGGGCCGATGACCGCGCCGAACCGGGCCAGAATTCGGGCGTCGATCCGATCGGTCTTGGCCAGTTGACCGCTCGCCTTAGCGAAGTCGCGCGGTTGTCGCGGGTTCACGACGGCGACTTCGAAGCCGGCGTCCATCAGGGCCACGGCGGCCGGTCGTTCGTAGCGGCCCGTCGCTTCGAGCACGACGAGTTGCACCGCTGCCGATCGACAACGCTCGACGAGTTCGGCGACCCCGCCGGACGTGTTGGCCAGTGAGAGTTCGACTCCCGCGGGCCAGAAGTGGACGTCGAGACGGGCTTGCGAAACGTCGATGCCGACGCAGGAACGTACGGAGTTGCCGGCGTTCACGGAGAGGTCCCTTTCTTGTCAAATGCGACCTCGCCCCTCGACGAGGATTGGGACGGGTCGGGCGGCTGTTCGGGCTCGGTCCGTAAACGGCGGCGCGAGCGAGACGATCCGGCTGGAGCACGGCGTTGATTGCGCCGAGTTGTCATCGATCTGTCTCACCCGCCCGCATGACGTCGGGTAAGATACCAACATCCACAAGGGATGAATCGAACATACAAGTTGTCCCGCCGATCGATCAGTAGTTTGGCCGCCTGCTTCGATCACGTTAAAATGTCGGCCGACCCGACTCACGTGAGGCGGGCAACTGATCTCAGACGTTCGGCAAAAGAAAATGCTTTCGATAGTCCAGATCACCGACTTGCCCATTGAGGGGTTCGAAGCACTAGTGCGTGAGAGCGAGGACGAAGGGTTTCGTTTCCTGAAGCGCCTTCGGGATGAATGGCGGTCGGATACGAATCGGTTTTCGAAAGCGAGTGAGGCCTTCTTTGGTGTGATGGAAGATCGGACATTACTGGCAGTCGGGGGTCTGAATCGCGAATCCGACCGTTGTGGTCGATTGCGACGCTTCTACGTGACGAAGAATGGGAGACGAAGAGGCGTCGGGCGTTTTTTGGCCCAGCATATTCTTCGCTTCGCGGCTGAACACTACTCAAGTGTGGTTCTCAAGACCGACACCGAAGTGGCAGATCGTTTTTATATCGCGCTGGGATTTACTCGCCTACCTCAAGGTGGCGGTACGACACACATAATCGAAATGAAGAGGCCGAACAAGGCGCTAGAGCCAACGCCCACATCGGTCACGTCTCCTGCTTTCGCAGGAGCCGCGCCCGCTGCGGTCGTGGCTCATCTTTGACGTTCGGCGTCTGGATGATATGGCACATCGCGTCGACCATCACGAACTCGCACTCCGCGGTTGGCGGCTTCACGAATCGAAGAATTATTCGGCGGCGTTGCGTTGTTTTGATCGCGCGCTACAGCTTCAACCCAACTGCCCGACGGCGATTTACAATCGTGCCAATACGCTTCACATGCTGGGGCGCGATCAAGAGGCGTATCCGCTCTTGCTGAGCCTGATCAAAACCAGTCCGGAAAAGTTGCAGCAACGTTGCGGTGTTGCACGGCCGCGTAGCTTACAACTGGACGCCTATCAATTACTGTTTTGGGTCGTGCTTTACGGGAAAGGCTTCTGCAAGGAAGCCTTTCGGTTCGCATTCGAGCATTTGCGTCGGCGAAAACGCGGCCTGCATTCGGTTTGGTCGGCTCGCGAGGTGAAAGCCGACATTGCCGCGATGCGACAAGAATGGAAGCGGCAAACCGCCTAGCAAAAATATTCTACGTTCAAGACGCCGAACAAATCGCTCTAGTCGACCCGCCAGTCGCTCGGCCGTTTGGCTCCGTCGCTTCGATCGGATTAAAATCGATTACAGCGCTCGCTCACTTCGGGCGGGCAACTGATCTTGATCGTTCGGCTCCAGAAGTTGCGCGAAAGGTGGGGAGATGCGTCCCGAGGAGCTTCAGACTGCGATACAGCGACTTGAGGCCATCCTCAACGAACGCTGGGAGCCGCAGCGGCAGGACGAGTGGTCGTTCGCGTTCCCGTGGGTGGCAGGGTGTATCCCGCTGTCGTGTTACGCGCAAGTCAATCCAGACATGGACGGGTTCGTCTTCCGCGCCATCCTAATGGCTGTCGAGCCGGCCAAGCGCGCTGTCGTAGCCGAGTTCATCCACCGGCTCAACTATTCCCAACCGATCGGCAACTGGGCTATCGACTTGGACACTGGCGACGTGCGGTTCAAGAACGGGGTGTACTTCCGTGGCGGGCAGCTGACCGAGAACATGATCCGCAACGTCATCGACTCCTCGCTGTTCTTCGTGTACCACGACATCATGGGCTTCGTGAAACTTCAAACCGGCTGCACGATCGAGGAAGCGATGGCGGCGAGAGGCAAGGACCACGGCGTCGGCATCACCAAGGGGATGAAGGTGCAGGGCGATCCGCCAGCGTAGCAACAGAAGCCGAACAAGACGCTCCAGTAGACCCGCCGGTCAGTCGGTAGTTTGGCTCCGTAGCTTCGGTCACGATAGAATCGATTTCCAACTCGCTCGACGTCCGGGCGGGCAACTGATCTGAGTCGTTACGACTACGCCCAGTCACGTCACGCCTTTGCAAAATACTTCATGCGACGCTGTTTGATCATCGTGCTCGTCGTCGTTGCCGTCGTCGTAGCCGTCGGCGCGGCGACGGCTTGGTTCCATGACTCAGGCCCGCCTCCTCGGACGGTGGCGAAGACACCGCCGCCGACGGCGGCCACGCCGGACGACGAGAGCCAAACGGCCCGGGCCGACGATCGCAAAATCCGGGATGAAGGCCGCTTTCGCGCCGCCGGGGTGCTGGGCAAGTTTTTGGACGTTTCCGTGGCGGACCCGACAACGTGTCAACGGCTGAGCGATGTGGAACCGGACGAGCAGGGCTGGCTCGTCTCCGGAGCAGTCACGAGCGACTCAGACAAGAGCGTAGTCGGTCGCTGGCAAACGCGACTGCATCGCAACGCCGAACGGCGGTTTGCGTTCCTGCAAGTGACCTATCGTGTTCGAGACGAGTCACGCACCTTTATCGTGACGCAAATCCCGGCGAAACATCGGCGGAATGCGGCCGACGAGAACGCGCAGCGAGCGATGGCGGCTTGGGTCTTGCAACGAGGGGGCAGTGCCACGATTGCAGTAGGGGATCAGACGCGCGCAATCGCCTTCCTGGAGGACCTGCCCCTCGATCCGTTTGAGTTGAAGGCCGTGGCGATTGGGGGTGAGCGGCCAGAGCTCGTCCAACTGAAGGTCCTAGAGGACCGCATCGGTGCTTGGGAGTTGGAGTCTGTCTTTAAAGACGGCAAATGGGAGCCGAAGAACTGCACGCTTGTGGGATATGAAAATACGGAGTGGTTATTCGACGGACGATTCCAACAATCCAAATCGGCTACTCCGGCCGATGCACCGTACCAGATTGTCATTACCACCTATGACTCGGCCAACGAAAGCTTTCGGGCCTGGTGCTGTCTCGACCAAGGGTTGGTCGACGACCTGACGGGTCGCTGGGACGCGACCGCCCGCACAATGGACTGGTCGCTGACGGACCGGTACGGCAACGTCCTCCGGCAAACGCATCGCCTTGTCGACCGCAACCACATCGACGGTTCGGCAACGCTCACTGCGCCGGCCGACAGGCCGCCCAACGACAGGGTGCTGGTCGATTTGACGTTCCGCTTGCAGCGGAAACCGGCCGTCCCTGATTGATGTCGGCAGATCGGATGACCCCGGCGGAGAGCAACCGAAGCCGCTGAGCGATTAGCGAAGAGAGAGGCTGAGGGCGGTAGGTCGCGCCGAACAAGCCGCTCCAGTTGTCCGCGGCGGCGAGTAAGATTATCCCGAGTTCAACACGTCACCCGCCGCCTCGGCAGGTGAACTTTTTCGTTCGGCGTAATTGGGGGCTTCCGGCGGTGACTAGCGAACACCAAGAACTCCTTGCTCGCCGCCGGGCCGAGTTCGACCAGTGGCTGGCCGAGCGGATGCCGGTCCTACGTGACTTCGCTGCCGCGCTGGAGTTGCCCGACCCACCGCTCATCATCACCGACCCGGAGCGTTATCTGCCGCCCGTTGAAGCGTGGCTGCGGGAGCAAGTGATAGGGCCGGACGACTGGTCGTGGGCGGTGTCGCGCATCGGATACTTCGCCGGCGAGGTACTCGTCCAGAGGTTTAGCGGGTGCTGGCTGGTGTGCGACGCGCCAAGCTCGCGTTACTTCGGCCGGTACGTGGTCGGCCAGTTCCGGCGCGTGCCCAATCCAGCCGCGATCGCCGACCCGATAGAGATTGCGGCGGTATGCCTGAGCCAGCCGCCGGGCCGCAGCCTCGCCGGCATTTTGGAGTCGGTCGGAGTGGAGTTGCTTCGCGCCGAACCAGCCGCTCCACCCGACCGTGGCGGCGATTAGAATCATTTCGAAATTCAATCTCTCACCCGCCGCCTCGGCAGGTGAACTGAAACGTTAGGCCAAATGGAACTGCTGGAGTCCTCCGAGTACCAAGCACTTGCTTGCTCGGTCTTCGAGCAAGTTGCCAAGGAACTCTCGCTGTTGCTCCCCGCTGCTCGGGTTGAGCACGTAGGTGCTTCGTCTGTGCCCGGAGCAATCTCCAAGGGTGACCTGGATATCTGCGTCGTAGTTGCTGCATCCGGCCATCCGAGCACAGTCAAAGTCCTAGAGGCCTCCGGTTACGTGGTCAAAGCTGACACACTTCGCACCCATGAGCTTTGCATGCTCCTTTCGCCGCGAAAGGATCTGGATGTCGCATTGCAGGTTGTTGCCGAAGGCTCACAATTCGAGTTCTTCATGCGCTTTCGCGATGCCCTACGAGCAGATCCTCTCCTTGTCGAACAATACAACCAACTCAAACGCAACTTCGCGTCGGCGGGTGCAGAGAGCTATCGCGACGAGAAGGCAAAGTTCATTGAGGCGGTTCTGCGTTTGGCCTAACCCCTCAGTCAAGGGGACGTCTTGCGCCAAGGCGCAAGCCGCCCCTTACCTCGAACGTTAGGCGGCAAAAGCGTGGTAGCTGATTGGTTGTTCAAAGACAATCTTCAGGCATTTCTCACGGTGCTCAGTTGGCTGGCTAGTTACGACATCGCGCCGGATGAACTAGCCGTTATTGAAGACGGAGTTCGCGGAACCGATGCGGACAAAAATCAGTGGTACGACTTTGAGTTCGCCGGCAAGAAGCGTGTCAAGTTCTCGCTGGCGATTGATCCCGGTACAAGTGTGGTGCATGTTCGTCTCGACGCACCCGCTGATCTAGTGCCGCGATGTCGAGGGGGAGTGCTGGCGCGAATGGCTGCTGACCCTCGGCGAGTGCTTCCTGCTGGTGAGCTACTCCGCCCCTGAACGGCACCAGGAACGGGACCGCGCCTTGGTTGACCGGCTGTTGTCCACGCTTGCCGATCGGCGCGCGTGAGCATGCAGAGACCGAACAAATCGCTCCAGTTGGCCCGCTGGTCGTTCAGCCGTTTGGCCCGTTCACTTCGGTCACGCTAGAATGTCGGCACGACTCGTCTCACGTGAGGCGGGCAACTGATCTCAGGCGTTCGGCGGAAGGAGAAAGCACCTTGGATCGGCAGCGCTTGACCGATGATCTTTGCCAACTGCCGATTGAAGAACTCGTAGCCGTGCTTCAAGGCGTATTCGCAGCTCGCCAGCCGGCACCAGAAGAGGCGTCCTATTGCCGCAACCGTTTTTTCTTAGGCACTGCTTGGAGTTATCGTACGTCGGATGATGGGCAGCCCGAGAAATGGGAACCCTGGTCAACCGATCTCGTGGCGTATCCTGATTCATCGTCATGGGGCGACAGCTTGGGTCCCGATTGGGGATTGTGCCAAGAAGGCACCTGCGGCAGTTGCGGCAATGTGGTCCGTTCCAACGTCAAGCAGGGGTTGTGTCCGCTCTGCCAAACGCCCGTGTTTATGACCTAAGCGCCGTCGAACAACGCGCTCCAGTTGTCCCGCAAGTCAGTCGGCAGTTTGGTCCGCCCCCTTCGTCCAAGTTACAATCGCCTTCTAACTCGCTCACTTCGGGCGGGCAACTGATCTTTGTCGTTCGGCGGTTAAATTGGCGCCTATGAAACGACGGACTTTGATCGTCATTTCGGTCATCGCGCCTTTATTCGGTTACCTCTGCTATTACTTCGTGACTCCCGAGACGGTGCGAGCATATCACTGGCACCGAGGGCTCCTCGAAAAGGCAGCGCAAACACCGGTCGACGCCGAAGAGTTCCAAGAAATATCGGAGAATCTTCAGCGTGCGGGCTTCACGTCCATCCACCACGAGAATAATTGCACGGTCTTTTACTACTCGACGTTCATGGCTACGCTCGGTCCGTACCACGAAATCGTTTTTTCTCGCCAAGGCGATGCCGGACTTCCCGATTACCGGAATGGGCCGCGTGGCGGTCCGCTCGTAAAGCGCCGGCTGGCAAATGATCAGTGGTATTACGTCGAGCACTGGTGACCGGGCCGAACAAGGCGCTCCAGCGATTCACGCCGAACAAGTCGCTCCAGCGGCTGTGTTTGATTTCAAGTGTTTTGCGGAATGATTTCGAGGTGGCTTTCCGGGCATGGCGTTTTCCACGGTTGGTTCATACGGAGCATGGAGTTGAGGATCGTGAGGAGCTTGCGCATGCAGGCGGTCATGACGACCTTGAACGGTTTGCCTTGGGCTTTCAGTCGTTCGGCGAACGCTTTGATCGTCGGATTCCAACTACGGGCCGAGAGGGTCGCCATATAGAGCGATTTGCGAACGCTCGCGCGACCTCCGAAGATGTGTCGTTCACCGCGATACTTGCCGCTGTCGCGATTCAGCGGCGCGACGCCGACGAGCTTGGCGATTTGTCCGCGATTGAGGCGTCCGAGTTCGGGCAACTCGGCAACGAGGACGGCGGCCGTAGCGTCGCCAATGCCCGGGACGGTTTTCAATAACTCGAACCGGGCTCGCCAATCGTCATCGCGATCAACCAGCGAGAGAATCTCCCGCTCGATGGCGGCCAGGTGCTTTTCAAGCGTCGCAATCGAATGCTTGATCTGCTTCCAGACGGAGCGATGTGCGGCCTGCTCCAACCGTAGGCGCTCCTGCACGAGCATGCCGACGAGTTGCCGACGGCGGCCGACGAGTTCATCGAGAATCTGCTGATTGTCGGTGGGCCGTTCACTCGCTCGGGGGCCGATGACCGCGCCGAACCGGGCCAGAATTCGGGCGTCGATCCGATCGGTCTTGGCCAGTTGACCGCTCGCCTTAGCGAAGTCGCGCGGTTGTCGCGGGTTCACGACGGCGACTTCGAAGCCGGCGTCCATCAGGGCCACGGCGGCCGGTCGTTCGTAGCGGCCCGTCGCTTCGAGCACGACGAGTTGCACCGCTGCCGATCGACAACGCTCGACGAGTTCGGCGACCCCGCCGGACGTGTTGGCCAGTGAGAGTTCGACTCCCGCGGGCCAGAAGTGGACGTCGAGACGGGCTTGCGAAACGTCGATGCCGACGCAGGAACGTACGGAGTTGCCGGCGTTCACGGAGAGGTCCCTTTCTTGTCAAATGCGACCTCGCCCCTCGACGAGGATTGGGACGGGTCGGGCGGCTGTTCGGGCTCGGTCCGTAAACGGCGGCGCGAGCGAGACGATCCGGCTGGAGCACGGCGTTGATTGCGCCGAGTTGTCATCGATCTGTCTCACCCGCCCGCATGACGTCGGGTAAGATACCAACATCCACAAGGGATGAATCGAACATACAAGTTGTCCCGCCGGTCTATCGCCCATTTGGCTCCGTCGCTTCGATCGGCTTAGAATGTCGCTCTGACTCGCTCGACGTCCGGGCTGGCAACTGATCTTTTTCGTTCGGCGACGGAGGGCTTACGGACGTGCGGCTCTTGGCTCGGCTCAGTGTCGCGGCCCTCGCCGGTGCGTTTATCGCATGGGTGGTGACGGTATTCGTTTTACACGCAATGTTCGCGGGCGGCGAGTACTCGGACCAAGCACTCGTGGAGTTGCCTCCTTGGGCATTCATTTTGATCGGCGCGGGCGGTGCGTTGGCGGCTATTGCGCTGGTGTATCGAGGCGGTCGCTCGCCTCTGCCTCCGTGGGTGGGACCGGCCGTTCTCGGCGGATTGATAGGCGTCGCGGTAGTGGTCGTCGCAACAATTGTTGTCGCCTACTCGTGGGGCGGGCCCACGTCGAAAGGTCAGGTCCGGTACACGCACTCGGGGCTCGTGTACGGCGTACCGATCGGGCTGGCCGCTGGTGTGTTGGTGGGGCTGCTCCGGGCGCGGAGGCCGAGCGCTGAACCTGACACGGCATCGGGCCGCCGCGCTGGATAACGCCGAACAAGTCGCTGCAGTTGTCCCGCTGGCAATCCGGCAATTTGGCTCGCCCGCTTCGGTCGCGTTAGAATGTCGCCTCGGCTCGCTCATTTCGAGCGGGCAACTGATCTTGGACGTTCGACCGCAGAGGTCCGCCGTGGATGCCTCGTTACTGCCAAGTTTCCCATACCACCGCGACCCTATCGCATCCGGCTCGGTCCGCGAATCTGATACGGCATGCGAGTGTTGCGGTAAGGCGCGAGGCTTTTTGTACAAGGGCGTCACTTACTCACTCCACAAATTTGAATCGCTATGCCCTTGGTGTATTGCCGACGGATCGGCGGCGGAAAAGTACGACGCGTCTTTCTTTGATGCCGACTTTTGCGACGGAAACCTTGAACCCGTCGAAATGCCGCCCGAATGGCACCGAAAAGTGTTCGGTCAAACCATCGGATTTTCGACGTTCAACCCAATTGGTTGGTGGGTCCACTGCGATGAACCAGCCGAGTATGTCACACGGAACGAGCCGTACGACATGGTGTTCCAGTGTCGGAAGTGCGGTCAGAAACAAGTAATACCAGACTTGGACTGAGGATGAGGTCGAACAAGTCGCTCCACCAGACGCGGCGGCCTATACTCGGGTCTTCAAATCAACGTTTCCCCTGCCGCCGCGCAGCTGATCTCTAACGTTAGGCCGTTGAATGAACGCAGATGTCCGTCCGTCATTAGCATGCCCAAAGTGCGGCTTGGTTTGTGACGTCGAGACGGTACTCGACAACTGTAGGTGGTCTAACACGTTTGCATTGTCACTATGGTACGTGTGCCGCGAGTGCGGTGCTGGCAGTCCGATTGAGATCAGCGGTTCACAAATGAGCGTCTGCGGCATTGTGACACTCCCGGGCCCGGAATATGGGCCGATCACAAGTGTCATCGCGCATGGATTGCATGCTGAGCGCCTCGTAAATGGGATGAAAGTGTCGTTTCGCGGGCGCAATTGGTGGATGCCGATCTAACGCGATGGCCTAACAACGCGCTCCAGTTGTCCCGCCAGTCGCCCAGCAGTTTGTCTCGCTCGCTTCGACTGAGTTACAATCCGTGACGGCTCGCTCACTTCGGGCGGGCAACTGAACTTTGCCGCGAGCGGATGAGGGCAGCGTTGCGGCTTGGCCCGGGTGCGGCGAAGGGGGATTGCCATGTCGGACGTCGACACCGACAAGATTGACGAAGCGGTTCTCGCCCTGCTGCATCTGACCCGCTGCGACACGGGCCCCGGGGCCTCCGCATGGAAGAGCCACGACTGGGACGCCCTCAATCGTCTGTATCAGAAGGGCTACATCGACGATCCCGTCAATAAGAACAAATCCGTGTGGCTGACCGAGGAAGGCAGGATCAAGGCCGAAGAATTGTTCCGCAAGCTATTTAAAAAGTCTGAATAGCCGCGAAAGGGCGTCAGCGTCCACGCCCGTGGAACACTTCGCGCATTCGCAACGTCTGTTAACCGCCGGTGATGACGGCTTTTTCAGACAACCGTTTTGCTTTCCAGTTAACAGCCGCGGAGATGTTTTTCGCTAACGGCGTGCCGGAGTTCGGTACCGGTTCGGTTCGCTTTTCCTGCCACCGAGTGAGACTCGAACTCGGCAACTGACGACGGCTCAATAACTTCCGACAATTCGATCGTTCGCGAAAAGTTCGAAGAGGGTTCCGCACGGGGAGCTGATTTTCAGGCGGCGAAAAATGCCGCCACACCGGTTAACGCAAAACGCCGTGGGCCTTGGCTCCCGGCGTTTCGCGTTTCTACGCCGGATTTCCCGATGTTTGACGCAATTCGGTTGTTAACCGGCGCTCTTTCTAGTTCGAAAGAGAAATTCGGTGACCGAGCCGAACCCCCGGGGTTCTGATCGGGACCCCGAGCCGAACCGTATCGAACTCTCTCCCTCTCTGGGGGTCGCGAAGGTCGAGTTAACAGGTAGAGAGGTTCGCGCGCGAAGTGCTGATTAGCAGCAAATCATCTCTGCTTGGACCAACGATCTCAGCCGAGCAACGGGCGGCCGTGCCGGCGATCGTCGAGGTTAGGTGAGCGTCAGTCGCCACCGCGGTCCGGTGCATTGGCGGGTAATGCAGCGGTCGGATCGCCGCGTACACCTCTGCGCACCGCGAGGAGCTCCCTCACGATCGGGACTTCCTTGGCGGAGTCGATCCGCGCAAGACGGCGCTCACCCGCCCGGCGATCCAGCACCGCCAATGCGCGGACGAGTGGGTTCGGCGACACAATGGCGGCGTCGATCGACAGCGTGAGGTACTCGCGCATCGCCAAAGGAAGGTCGTACCCCGCGAAAACGCCCGCATTGAACCGGGCGGGATTCCCGTCCGCGACCGAGTCGCCGCACCCGAGGTAGTTTGATATGTTCGCGACTTCGTGGCCGTCTACGGTGATCCAACTCCGCCCGAAGCGGTCGTGTGCCTTCTCGTAGCGCGTGGTCCGCAACACGACGCGGCCGCGAACGCCGTCCGCGAACATCGCCTCGACCTGCTGTTTGAGCTTCGACCACCGCATGGCGTTCCCAGCTGCTTAACAGATGTTCGACCGCCGCACTGCCGTAACCGCTCCCGCGATCACAACGGCGGATTAAGCGTAGCGAATGCGGGAAGTCGGGTCAAAAGCAGCGGCGGGGGTTCTGATCAGGTGCCTTCGCGATGCATCCCGATACGATTAGAGCCGGAAGAATTGTCCACTTCGTTGACATGCGCCACGATCATCCGGCTCACCTTTTCGGATCAAGGACATCCAGCACGCGTGACATTACTCTTCTCTGCGAAGCGACTGAACCAAGTTGTGTGATAGCACCGTAGTACGGTGTATGAGCACAACTACGACCTCGGCGGACAAGATCGTCCGTCGTCTCGTGGCCGTTGAATTCCTCGGGAAGGGGATGTCGATGGCGGACGTCGCGCTGGTGATGGGCGTGAGCCTGTCGAGCGTGAAGCGTTGGAAGAAGGCGTTTCGACTTGGCGGTGCGGCGGCCTTGGAGCCGAAGCCGAGTCCGGGGCGTCCCTCGAAGCTGACGTCGCCCCAACGAGAACGACTGCGGCAACGGTTGCTCGCCGGTCCGCGGGCCGCCGGATTCCCAACGGAACTCTGGACCTGCGCCCGCGTGGCCGAACTGGTGCGGCGCGAGTTCGGCGTCTCGTACCATCCCGACCACTTGGGCCGTATCTTGCACGACCTGGGTTTCAGTCCCCAGAAACCGCAACGTCGGGCCGCCGAGCGGAACGAAGCGGCGATCGAGCGGTGGCGCTTGCACGATTGGCCGCGGATTAAAAAAAGGCCCGGCGACGACGAGCGACGCTCGTCTTTCTCGACGAATCCGGCTTCCGGCTGCAACCGCTGAATCGCCGTACTTGGGCTCCCGTCGGCTCGCGACCGCAGCAGGTCGTCTCGCAGCGTCACGATCGGTTGAGCGTGATCGGCAGCCTGAGTCTGGCGCCGCGACGGCGACGGATTCGCTCGCACTTCGTCGTCCAGGACCGCAACGTACGTACTCGCGACGTGATGCGGTACTTGAGACGGCTGCACCGTCTGCATCGGCGGCCGCTGGTCGTGGTAATGGATCGGCTCAACGTCCATCGGGCGGCGGTTCGCAAGTTGCACGAGCGCGGCGCCGCATGGCTCGACGTCGAGTGGCTCCCGGCTTATGCGCCCGACCTGAATCCGGTCGAGGCTCTTTGGAGTCACGCCAAGTACTCGGCCCTCGCCAACTTCGTGCCCGACGACGTCGACCATCTCCACGACGCCGTGGTCACCGCCGTCGGCGACGTTCACTTCCGAACCCCGTTGATGCAATCTTTCTTCCATGCCGCTAAGCTGCCTTTGTAAATGGCTCAATCACGGCGCAGGGGAGAGTAGAGCAGACCTCATACGCTTCCGGCGTCGCGCAAGCAAATGTTGCGGCGCAAACACACGCAAAAACGTGTAGAATTGCAATTCGAGGTGTTCTCATCGGAGCGGCATGAGAGCCTAACGAAGCATTCAGCGGCTCGCACTACAACCGAGCGAGCGTAGTGTCGATTGTAGCACGACGTAACAAGTGAGACTCAATGTAGTCTGCGATGTAGTGTCGGGAAGCATCAATCCTGTCGCGAGGCGGTCGTTCATGTGGAAGCGGCGGCGTGATTTCGCGATCGGCCTTTTCTTCGTCCTCGAAGGAAGTTACGCGCTGCTCTATTGCTACGCGTTTTCCAGCTTGGTCGACCCGAGTGTGGTGGGCTGGAACCGTTCGAAGATAACACTAGCGAGAATGTTCAATCCGAGTGACGGCGGGATGCTGACGTTATTTAGCCTCGTTGTTTTCGGCGGCGGTCTGCGTCTAATGTGGAATGCAATCAAGAGCGGCAAATGAAGTGGCTCATCGATCCCTCACGCCCCGAACAATTGTAGCGACGGGCGGGTGTGCGAGGGTCTAATCTGCGAATTCCGGGAATTCTCGTCGCGCCTCTTGCTCGTCAATGACATGTGCTTCCCTCTCGTTTTCAATCCAGAAGGCAAAGCATTGAGGGCAGCGACGAAAAATGGCATGGGCCTCAATCGAAACGGCCAACTCCGGTAGGATGCCGCCCGACAGAACTTGAGTGCGGCAATGCTCGCATCCCTTGGTCATCCAGTCGTCCATGCCCACCATCCTACCGCGCGGCAAAGGCAAGCCCCAAGATGTCGTGGCGGGGGCAACAAGGCATGGCCGACGCTTACCAATGAGCAGCGAGCGGCCGTGCTGGCGATCGTCGACAAGCAGCTTCCGGTCGTGATGAAAGCAATCGCCGACGGTATCGTTGCCGAGTGGGAAAAGCGGTAAACGCCGAATCAGTCTTTCATCTTGCTCAGTACGCTTAAAACCTGCTTGTTCTCAGCTGTCGATGAAAAGTCCTTTGGAGCATTCCCGTTGGTTTCTTGGCATCGTTCCATTTTGCCATCCCGAATTTGATAAATGCAATGAAACGGTCTGCTGAGAGCCTGTTTCTTGTTCACATCATCCCCGATGTATTCGCAAATCAATCGCCGAGGCGTAACGGATGAATCAACCTTGTATGAAAACTCGGCAATCAGAGTCTCGCCCTGCATCATCTTGTACGTCATCGACTTGAAAATGAGCACGACCGAACCTCGTTTTTGTGGCACGGCGGCGTCAAACAGTGTGTCGCCGTGGAAAACCATCTTCTCCATCTTCCATTTGCCGAGAAGCGCAGAGTCAGGCGTGAGTTCTGGAAGTCGGTCAGGGGCAGCAATGATCAAAAACAGGGCGACGACGGCGTGAAGTCCCATTTTGCTTGCTCGCTACAAGAGTTTTCGTATCGCCTCACCTTAACCGCCAAACAGATGTTCGACCGCCGAAGTGCGGTAACCGCTCCCGCGATCACAACGGCGGATTCAAGGTAGCGGGTGCGGGGAGCGCGGTCAAAAGTCGCGGCGGGCGGTGTTGGTTCACTTGGGCGGCGGCCACGGCAAGCCAAGCCGTTCGGCCTCTCTGTGCATCTGTGACTTGGAGCCGCTCTCATAGCCTGGCTGGAACTGAGGAGCGAACAGCGCGTACAAGAACAGCACGACGAAGATGCCGATTCCCCAGCGAATCAGTCGGCGGCGCGTATTAGCTTCCATCCCCTCATCCTATGTCCATTATTGAGAGATTCTACGGTTTCCTCGATTTTGGTTCGCAGTCCCGTCGGCACCGGTTTCGTCGACGTGTAGTAGACGGTGAATTCCATTGAAAGTCCCGCGACAGATATTCGCAATTGGTTGTTGGCCCGAGCGAGCCTCACGCCCCGAACAATTGTAGCGACGGGCGGCGAATGTCTGGTCGCCGAGCCTGCGGTTCACTGCTATTGAAATCCGAGGTCATGAATTAGGCAATCGTCGAGTCCGACCGTTTCGACCGGCACGACACCGACTCTAGCAATGATACGCTGAAGGCGTGGCCAGGCATCGTCCGGAATCGCTCGATCGTGTTCGCGTAGCGTGACTTCCAACCAATTTAGGATGTGCCGGCCTGTCACTTCCGTGAAGTAGCCGCGCGCATCGCGTGGCGAGGCGAGTTTGTGGTGATCGAATGTTCGGAACTGAAGGTGGAATTCCTTTTCCATCCGAAACTGCAAATCGAGAAAGTCGCATCCCATGGCCATCTAGCTAGAACCGAAGCTCTCCAGGCGCGTATTGATAAATGACGGATATGTCGGGATGACGTTGTCGGTATTTCTCAAGCGCCGCTTGAGACACGTCGGTCCCGCTCAACACGACATAATTCAGGTTCGGCATCGACTCCAGAGTGCCGAACACGGCATCCGTCACATAGGTGCCGGAGAGACCGAGATCAACGATCGATTGATTTCCCCGGAGAACGTTCGCCGTTGCATCGTTGAAATGCAGCAGGCTAATTTTCTGCGCTTTGGTCCGATCTTCCACATCGGTGTTGGTAATCGCCAGATGCTTGAGATCCTTCAATTGTCGCAGAAACGCGAAGTCGGACTTGTTCATTCCGCGGCACTGGTCGATCCAGAGCAAGTCTAGTTTCTTGAATTGCCCGATCACGTCGGCGGTTCGCGGCGACAATCGGCAACGGGAAACCATCAGATAGGTCACACGGTGCGCTTTCGCGAGTGCTTTCAGCAGGCTCTCGGAGAGTTGAATCTTGGTCAGACCCAATTCGGCAATATTCTCCAACTGATTGATTTCCGCCAGCTCGACTTCCGAGAGAGCGATACCGCTGAATTCCAGGCGGATAATACGTCTTGATTGGCGGACCAACCGCAATACTTCCGCCACGCGAGGTGTTTTCGCTCCATTGTTATAAATCGTCACGTGATCGAAGTTTTGAACGTCGGCCCCTAGGTCGATGAGCTGTTTGTAGATCATGTCTTCGGCGGCGCGGTCTTCACCGCAGGCCACGCCAAGCGTCGCGATTGGTACGGCGAGCGGGATCGCGATCAAAGCCACGGCGAGTGGGAGGGATGTTTGCATCGGCATTGCGTGCGGAGTTATTTCTTTTCAGGGTCGACGGGTGACGACGCTGCCTGAGCCTCATATAGAACTTGTCGAAGCTGTTCGACTTTTCCGCCACGGTAATAGACGCGATCGACTGAAAACGCGCCCAGTTCCTCAGACGTTTCATACAATTCCAGGTGCATCGTTCTTCCGTCATTGGCCGTGATCCATAGCAAACCTAAACCTGCCCATTTCGCTAGAAATAAATCCTGATAAGCAGGCTGGAGCGCATCGACAATTCTCGTCCAATGCTCGGGAGGGATAGCGAACATGGGTCGGTCATAGTGATACGTCTCAGTGTGTTGGTCTCGAAATATCCGTGCTTCCATTGAGACGATCTCCGCGACCGGCGGCAACGGATTAGCCGCCGTCCACCATTGGAATCCCCAGTAGGCGATCATAAACCGAGTGCAACGCCAGCTTGCTTAGATCGCCCCATGGTATCGCCGCTTGCTACAAGAGGTGCTGTCCGTCCCTCACACCCCAAACAATTGTAGCGAGGGCGGCGGGACGTGCGAATCTGAGGTGGCGTACGTCGCGAGGACGACGTGGATCAATGTTTGCGGGGGGCGTCGAGATAGAGCAATTGCATTAACTATTTGCGCTCGGGCTTTGCATCCATTGCATTTGCTCAAGCGATTGTATTTTTCGAACTTGGTCGGCCGGGATCATCGGTTGGTGATTCTGAGCGAGCGGCGGGATCTATTCCCGCCGTCTCTTTGGCCCTGCAATCGTTTCGGGCCGTTTACTCGGACGAATGTACGACCGTCAGACCGGGCTTGGCGGCTCTGACGGCTGCGGCTCCGGTCTCCGTTACTTTTGTATCGCGGAATTGGACGTCGCGAAGTGCGCGTGCGCGCGTCAACACGGGAATGATCTCGTCGCCAATGGGCTCCTGAAGTAGCCACAACTCCTCAACGAGCGTCCCCTGGATGATTCGCTCGATTTCCACGCTCGTAATGCCTGTTTGGTGCAAAGTCAGATGCTTCAATTCCTTACAGTCGCCGATGCTGGGAAGATCCCATCGTACCGGACCGTGGCATAATTCAATTCGGAGGTCTTTTACCGAGGCAAGTCCCGTAAAAGAAACCGACCCCCTCCGGTGGATGTTGCATTCCAGGAAGATTAGTCGCGTCAAATGGGAGAACGAGGTGATCTTCAGAACGGCGTCGTCGCTGATCTCACATTTGACAAAGGCGACATCGATGAGCGTTTTTGTCTCGGAAATAGCGGCGATACTCTCGGCTGAAACAGGCAGCCCATCGAACTGAAGCCGCTTGATCGTCGGCTCCTTGGCCACGATGGAAATCAGTTCCCGAACCTGCGCGGTGGTCAGTTGGGCTCCGTTGGTCCTCAGGTAGTTCAGCGCGCCGCTGGAATCGGAGGTTGAAAGGGTCGCTCCGAGTATTTCGATCGCCTTGATCGACGATTCGGTAGGCCGTTCTTCGGCGTGTAAGAAGCCAACCGTATGGCACGCCCAAGCAACTAATGCGACGACCCAGGTACGCAATAGGTATCTGCGATACGCGCTTGGCAATGACTGAAGAAAATCGTCGGCTGCGCTTTGATTAGTCAGCACGCCGTTCTTCTCCGATGTGATTAGCCATCACGCCCCACCCGATTCTAACGAGGGTGGCGGCGCCGGCCAAACTGCGGTTCCCGTGGGACCGACCGCTGTTCAAGAAGGCCGAAGCGGCGCGGCTCGCGATGTACGAAGTGCGGGCCGAAGTGGAGCGGTTAGCGGCGTTCTAGCGCCACCTCAGATCTTCCCGTCCTGAAACATCTGGAAGAACGCCTTAAGGACGGTGCCGGAGTCGGTCAGCATCATGCCGCGGCCGCCACAGCGATCGCATTTCGTACTTTGCTCACCGGTGATTGGATTGGCGTCGCCAGGCTCTTTCGGCGGAGAGATGATTCCGTCGCCGCCACACGCCGTGCATTTATGCCAAAGGTCTTCGGTTCTGATTTCCATCGTTCTCTCCGTTATTCAAATGGCTCACCAAAACAGGCTTCGTCCAACGAGTCTTCTCCCTGCCACGCCTTCCATTCGTTGCGGAGTTTGCGGGCGCGGGCGGCTTTGTAGATTTATTATGCCGTGAGGGTCAATAAGCGCGCAACCCGTTCTATTTCGGCGCAGACGGTGAATTCCATTTCACGTCGGGTCATTTAGTTTCAGGGTGGTTTATTCCCGGGACTGCCTCGGCAAACGGTTCTTCTGCGAGGCCACGGTAGGCGGCTCCATGCATATACTCGGTGACCTTTCCGAGCTTGTCCAATTTAATGAACCGAAAGCCGTTCTCTGCGCGGGGCAACCGCCATGCAAAGACATGCCATGTTCCATCGGGCCTGCATTCGGGTTTTGAGAACTCCAGCCGATTCATCCATGGCTCTTTGTCCTGAATCGTACGCCGTGCAATCTCGATTATGCTTTCTTCTGGCAATGGAGCGCTTGCGATAACTGGCGGCGGGCTTGCTTGCTCTCCGGCTGAATCAGACGCCGAGGAGCACCCCGATGCTATCGCGGCAATCGACAAAGCGATGCAAAATCGCATTGATGTTCAGGGCCTAATTCGACGTGCACCGTTTCCCGCCCAACCCCGAGCGAGCCTCACGCCCCGAACAATTGTAGCGAGGGCTTGGCCTTCTGCCGATCATCCTTCGGAAAGTCCGGCTCGATGCCAAGCTGCGATTGCTCTTGAATCAGCACGCAGAGGTTATGGCAAAGGAACTTGCAGAGCACTTCGTTAATCATCGCCGTGTTCGTTTTCGAGCGAACCGAATCGCCAAATTTCCGCTTCACCATCGAGAACGTGCTTTCAACGTTCGACCGTTGGTGATAGTGCTCCAAGAACTCCGCTTGCTTGTAGCGGAAGTAATGCAGCATCTTCTCGAACCGGCCGCCTGCGTTGCCGATGGCGTTAGTGCGGAATGCGATGTAGCCTGTGCCGCCTCGTCCGAATTGCCGACGGTGAGTAACTCGCGGTAGTTGGTAGGGTTAAACTAAGCCGCCTTCAGGCGGCTTTTTCATGCGCGGAGAGCAACATGACGGACAACTGGCGAAGTGTCGTGCTGGCGAGTGTGGCAATGGTCTGCGTCACGGCCTTGATCCATGGACGGATGACCGCGCCGTATCGCTACGAATTCCGCGACAGCGGGCCAGAAGCCTACACGGCATTCGATAAACAGGCGGGAAAGCTGTACATCCGAAGTTCGATCGACCAACGAACGCCCAAGCCGAATTAGGACACTGTCCTACAACTCGCCTCTACGGATATCGCCTTCAATAAAGACGTCTTCGAGAGTGCTCGGCTTTTCCGGCAAACCGCGGGCGGTCATAATCAACGAGGCCAGCGCCCTGCACTGCTTGTCGTTACTATAAAACACGGTCGCACCAGCAGATCTTGCGGACGCAACAATCATCGCATCGGCACGCAACACGTGACGGGCCTTGTACTGAGATTCTTTCGGCAGTTTTTTATGACGCGACCAAAGATCTGCCGCGATTGCCGCTGCCGGCAGATCGAACGTCGGGCAAACGAACTGATTGGTTAACGCCGCGAGAAGCGAACCGACGTCACTCGACGGAACCGGCACGAGCAATTCGCTTATGGCAACGGTCGGAACAATGATTGTTGCTTTGTCTCTAACCAGTTGATGAAGCAAGACCTTCGCGCGAACGCTGAGTTCTACAATCTGCTCGCTGTTCGCGTCGCTTTTCGATGGCACAATTCCAGCATAAACCAAAACCATCGCGTCGATGCCGACGGCACTCATGAACCAAGCTCCCGAAGATATGTTTCGGGATTGCTGACTGAGTCCCACGCACGAAGGCCGGCCTTACGGAGTTTTTCAATTGCCTTTAGCGGGTTGTCAGTTTTTGGTTGAGTGAAATCACGGACAGTGAACTTGTAGATTCGCCAAATGCGATTGATCCAAACGGCGGTACCAGTGGCGGCAATTTGTTCGTATAGATGTTGCCCGAGCCGTTGCACCAGCTCCTTGCTGGCTACGTCACAATAAAGCAATCCATGCCTTCCCTCGACGAGCATCGAGCACCGCATTTCTGTGGCGCCGCCGACGCGTTGTAGTGCCCCCACGACAGTTGTTTCGCCCTGCACGAGATGTCGGCCGGAAATCTTGTCGAATGAGTCGCCTTCGATAGTAGCCAGCAGCTTAGGAGCGCCGTTCAATCCAATTATTTCCAAGCGGCACCCGACCGATCTAGCAATCACGCTCAATCTGTCGAGTGGCTTTAGCGATGCAACAATTGTGTGCTCGTTCTCTGATTCGTCGTCAGGGCTGGACAACGCTTTGCCGACCAAGGCAAGGTTCTTTCTAGCGCCAGACGGATCCTGAGCGACGCAGGTATAAACTGCCGATCCTCGACGCACCCTCACTAGGCCTATCGATTTTGACTGAGGAACGTGGGGCGTCTCAAATGGATCGCGCCCGCTCGCCAAATCTTGCACGGCGGAAAGAGCTTCACTGACCGTACGAATCGGAACGCTTTCGGGCGATACGTCCTTGCCGATGAATCGAACTTCGAAGGTTGGGTCAGGGCGTTTGGTCATGGAAATTTCGATATCGGCTCGGCAACGTGACAGCAATTCCTATGGTAAGCGATCGACTCGGTAGCTTCACTTTTTTTAATCGCTTTCTCCGAATTCCTATTAAATCGCCGTACAGAGGCCCGCCATGCCCGTCGCTTTTAAGCCCTCCACGCTCTTCGCCTTCCTAGCCGCCCTGCAATCGAACATGACCGCCGCGGGGATCTCCGAATCGAGCGAGTTGTCGCGATTCGTCGGCGCCGTTGGGAAGACTGTAGCCGAAATGGGCGAGTTGTTCTTCGAGCCGAGCCCGCTGATGACGATCAACGAAGTCGCGGTCTTGCTCAGCGTCTATCCCGACACGATCTCCACGATGCACACGACCGGTAAGATGCCTAAGCCGGTGCAGATTGGACACCGAACGAAGCGATTTCGTCGCGCCGATATCGACTTGTGGATTGAGTTGGGTATGCCGTCGCGGCGAGTGTTCGAAGCGGCAAAAGGCGCGAGGCTCGAACGGCCGAACGGCATCGTCGCACCGATGAACAAGAGGCGAGCAGGCAGGATCGAAAAGCAACGCAGCGACGAAACACTAGAAGCACTGAGACGCGAATTCGGAATGAAGGTGTAACCCAATTAGTCCGCCGACGACGCGAACCCCCGCCGCTTTCCGCAAGCTTCTCGAGGGCGGCGGCTAATTGCTGCAAATTCGTTGTTGGCTCGCGGGGTGGTGAGCGGTTGCTGGCTGACCGACGGCGGACGTCGGCGCCGAAAAGCGGTTCACAGATCTCGCGGCCCTGACGTATGGGGTTCGCCGCCGCCCTCGCTACAATTGTTTGGGGCGTGAAGGATACCGTTCGCGGGCTGTATCTGATTTTCAACCAACAAGGATCGACCGATGTGGCAGCGATGGTCGAACTTGCTGTACGGAGTCGGCTTCCTTCTATTTGGCGGATATACGCTCCTTTTGATCTATGGCTTTGCAAGCATGGTTAATCCATTGCTGAGCGAACGCGATCGTGCAGTACTCATCGCGAAAAAAATGCTCGACCCGACTGGCACTCTGTGGGGTGTCCTATTTTCAACCGCCTTGATCGTTGGCGGCTCCGACTTGATCCGGCGAGCCCTATGTCGGACCCGCGCCGCGCCTGATCGCCGACACGAAACGTGATCTGCGCCAAAATTCAACGAGTCTTATTTTGGCGCACGCTGCAAATCGCGCATCTCATTTGGGGGACCATCAAAGTAACGATAAGTCTGCTCGAACTGCTGCCGCTTTCTTCGTTCAAGATCACTTTCATCGGCAGGCTCGGCTTTCGCAGCCTGTTCCGGAAGCGGCGCTGCTCGGCGCGGTTCGATCTCATTGTCATGCGCGCCGGGTCGCATAAGAAGACAAATTGCGATCACGGTGCTTGCGATCGTCGCGGCCGTCATCCGAATTCCGGTGCGCCAAGTCATCAGTTTGCCTACCAAGGCCCTCACGCCCCGAACAATTGTAGCGACGGCGGCGGAGTGTGCGAAACTTCGATAGGCTGAGGGCCGCCATGCCCACCGCCGCAACGCTCGAAACGTTCCTGGCTGACGCCGAGTCGATTACGTCGTCAACGACGACTATGCCTCGGCAGCGCAACGATATCGGATCGGGCGGCCCTGACGTATGGGGTTCACCGCCGCCCTCGCTACAATTGTTCGGGGCGTGAGGGACGAGCTGGCAAGGCGGACTGTTTTCGTTAGGCGGTAGGAATTATGTGGCCCGAATGGATGCATCTGCTTGTCGTCTTTGTTCCGTCGCTTGTTGGCGCAGCCATTGGTTTATCCCTATCGAGTAATACCGCCGCGAGATTCTTTTCGAGTTGGCTATTCAGCGCATGCGGCTTTGTATTCGGCGCTTGCCTCGACCTTGTCTTCGACCCGCCGTTAGGCCTTGATCCTGCTTTACTATTGGCCGCCCTTCCATTGCCATCGGCAATGTTCGGTCTTGGATCGTGCATCGTTGTCACTGCCGTCTGGTTTGCGCAACGTCGTTTCCGAGTGTTGGCTCGACCACCATCTGCGCAAAAATAAAACGAGTTGCGCGCTAATTGACTCATGGATTCGGTCCGACCTTCCCGTGGGGATTCGTTTTTCCGAACGAGGACTCAATGGGGATGGACAGCCAGTGGCATTCGGCGCTAGAGGATGCGGCCATCAATGCCGGATTGCTTCCGGCTCCACCGGGTTACGAGGTGCCGGGGCCACGCCAATGAGCAGCATCTCGCCGAACAATTCGCTCCAGTTGGCCCGCCAGTCGTCAAGCAGTTTGGCTCGTTCGTTTCGTTTGCGTTAAAATTGGCTCCGCGCCGCTCGACGTCCGGGCGGGCAACTGATCTCGTTCGACTATGAAGCCGTGGATGGTCAAGCAAGAGCTTGGCCATTTTTAGTTTCTGCATCTCTTCGAGGTCGTCTGCGATCAGCATTGAGGCGTTGAACGGAGCGGATTTTCAATCGACTATTCGAGTTCGCGGGTGATTTTTGGACCTGCGGCCCGGACTCACGAGTTCTATGCGCCGCGCCGCTCCTTCGTTAGGACGTGCTCTCAGGCGGGCGACGGAAGTCGTCCGGTCTTCGGCACCGTCCGAGATACGAGCTGACGCGGACCTGAACCCTTCCGTTCTTGGCGAAACGCCGTTCGTACTTCCCTCCAAGATTCTTTTGTCGTCGCTACCGTCGACCGTCAGGCACTCGTTGCGGCCATCGGCTCCCGCCACGGCACGCCGTCGCGCAGGATCGCCCAGCAACGGACCAACAGCTTCCGCGCCAAGGCGACCAGCGCCTGCCGCTTTCGGGTCCGTTGCCCTTTGGAAATTCGTTCGACGATCTGCCGGGCCCAAGCGTTGTAGCGCAACATCACCCAGGCCGCTTCGACGAGCATCTTCCGAAGTAGTCGCGGACCGCGGCGCGTGATCCGGCCGCGGCGATCGGTCTCGCCCGACTGATACTGCCGCGGCACGAGTCCGGCGTAGGCTGAGACCTGGCGACCGTTCTTGAATCGTCGCGGTCGATCGACGTAAGCGGCGACGACTTCCGCCGTCCGCGGGCCGACGCCCGGGATGCTCCGCAACAACTGCGTCGCGGGATCGGCCCGGTTGATGGTCTCCAACCGCGCTTCGACTTCGTCGATCCGCTCGACGAGCGTCCGATAGAGGGCTACGGCGACGAACAGTTGGCCCCGCCACAGTTCCTCGGCCGCACAGGTTTCCGGTGCCTGAGCCAAGCCCTCCCAGAAGTCGAGTCCCGCTTCGGTCCAGGCTTGGTGCCCTCGCGGCGCCGTCAGGCCTTGCGCCACGAGCACGCCGCGGATGTGTCTGCAACTGCACCCGTTGCGTCACCAGGAGTTGACGGAAGTTCAGCAGCGCCCGGCGTTGGCGAACGGCGGCGTCCGGTAATTCGACCGTCGGTAAATCGCCGCGGTGCGCCAGGAGCACGAGCTTCAAGGCGTCGTCGCGATCCGTCTTGCGTTTGACGTTCTTCCACTTCCAGGCCTCGCCGTTGGTGTTGGCCACGGCGTACTTCAGGTTCAGCGAACGACAGAGATCGGCCGCGAAACCGGCCTGCGCACAAGCCTCAAACACGACCAGATCGGGCCGTTCTCGCTCCAACCACGCCCGCAATCGCTCGACCGTCGTCGGCAGCGTTTGAAACCGCACCTCGCCGTCGCCGCAGCGGAAGGTACAGGCCGTCGTGTTGAATTTACCCAAGTCCAGACCGATAATCCGTTCCATCGCCGTGGGCTCCGTAAAACCGTGTTGATCGACCCCGTTCAACGATCAACCTGTTGCACGAGTCCAACTCGTGCAACAGGCCCACGGCTTACATGGATTCTTTCGGCGACGGAGGGTTTGCGGGTGGTAGGCTGGCTGAACTCGGTCCTGTCGCGGATCAACATGCGAACGATTGCCGTCTTGCTCTCGATCGTCGGCGTATCGTCGGCCGCTGAATTGACCCCAGAAGCGAAGACCGTATACGAGGCCTATAAGACCAACTTAAAAGCACGGGCCGATGCGGTACAAAGGGAAGCCGCTAACGCTTCTTCTTCCTTAGAAAAAGCTAAGAAAAATGCCGCATTGAATAAGCTACAAGCAAGGCTGTCCGAGATCGACAAAGGAAAAATTGTCGCTGAGAGCTTTGACGAGATTGCCAATCGTGACCCGATCAACGGCTACCAAGCAAAAATAGGCGACGTGTTCACGATTACTAAACAGGAGGCGGCGGAACTGGGGAACAAAATGGTAATGCTCGTCTACCAAGTCCACAGTTCCCGCATCGTCGGAGATCGATTTGTTGCGACGGTCCAAGAGATACCCGTCCACGCTTATTCCGAGTCACCAATTGAGTTCGGGAAAGTCTATTACGTTTCTGGATTCCACGATTCGACCTATCCTGTATTGACCCCGCTCGAAAGCAGATAATGCCGATGACCTGGACGCGAAAGGGTAACACTCGCCGAACAAGTCGCTCCAGTAGCCCCGCCGGTCGATCGCTAGTTTGGCTCGTTCACTTCATCCGAGTTACAATCCCGTGACGGCTCGTCCACTTCGGGCGGGCAACTGATCTTGAGCGTTCGGCGGCGGAGTGCGCATGGACCACAATTTGCAACCCGCACGCGATGCTGTCCTGCGTTTTGCCCAAGCATGGACTACTTGGGAGAGGCAAATGGCTGAAGGGGGCACCGACTCCTTGCATAACCCCCTTATGAAACAAGCTCATGCGAGACTCATTGCAGATCACTGTACCGCGAAAAGACGCGCGTACGTGGATGGCTTGCTGACATTCGGACAGCCGCCCACGTATGCTGACGTCGTCGAGAGCAACATTATCAACGCGGAGTTGTATGCGCCCAGCAAGGCATTCGTGGATGCCCGATGCACGCGTAAGCTTTATCGTTTTGTCGTCCACAAAAAACGCGATGACTGGCGCATCGATAGCATCAAATGGAAGATTGATGCTGCTGATGAATGGACAAACGGTTTGATTGGAATGTGAGACTCATCGCCGAATTGTGGGGACGCTGCCGAACTCTTACGTTCGGCCCAAAACTACCCGCGCCGCCATAAGTTAGAACAGGAGAACCGTCATGTCTAAATCACGCCGCCTCCTCTGCGAAAAGTGTGGAAGCTGGCCACGTCTGAACAACCTCGTTGTTGGCGTTGCTTTAGCGGTGCTGCCGTTTGTGCTGGTAGGCTACGCCAAGCCGAGCCCGCCTACGTCAACAGGCCAGAGCACCAATCGCGTCGCGGAAGACAAGGTGCTGCTCGGCAGGCTTGTGACCGAACTGAAGCAGAGCCCGCGGTCTTTCATTTATCTGCGTTCCAAGGGCTTCACCCAATCGGATCAGGAATTCGAGGAAATCATCGCCAAGAACGACGCGGTTTTGCGCCGGACGCGAATCGTTCGTCGTGACGAGCAAGGCGTGAGGCAAATCCCCGGCTGGCCTGGTGTGACGTTGACAGATGAATACAAGCGGCCGCTTAAGAAGTGAGTCCTTTGCGCCGACCAGCGAAACCGAAACCGCCGTTGATGCGTGCTCCTTTGCTGGTTCAACAACGAGGCCGAACAAGCTGCTGCACCTGTCCGCGACGGCGAGTAACACATTCAAAACACAACGCCTCATCCGCCGTCCCGGCAGGTGAGCGGAAACGTTCGGCGATCGATGAAGCAGTGATGCAAACTCGCGTTCTCATGTTCGGAGCCGAGCGGTTCTGACGACGTAAGATGAGCGTTCCACGTGCATTGTCGCCGGTGCCTATCCTTATTTTTTCCGTGTGGCCGTTTATAACTAACGCGGTATATCGTACGACTTTGCCGTTGCTATTGGGTCGGAATTGGTTGGTCGGCCTACCACTTGTTCTGATCGGCTATGGCGTGTGCATAACGGCTGCAATCAAGTATCCAGGCGCCAAGAAAACTCGTCTTCTGTTCGCCGTTTCGAGTATCGTCCTGATGATTTCCGGTCGCCGTTTCATGAGCGACCTGCGCGACGCTCACACCAAGGACTTCATTGAGAAGCTGCCGCACTTCAATTCGATCTTCAACTACCTGGAGAATCCCGAACTGACGCCGGTCCTGCACGCGATGATTCCTCAACCAGGTCTCCGACGTTCTTTGCGACCTTTTGGCGATCTTTGTCAGTGAGTTCCCTTGGCTCAGCGCTATTCGTTGCCAGCGTTTCCTGCTCGGCGGTTTCTAGAGGTCGCATCACCGGATCACCCGGCCAACGTGACTCCGGACAATGCCACGCATTTGCCTTCGCCTTGGCCTTCAATCCGCAACCGCAAAGGCAACACGAATTACCAATTCGATGCGCACAATCCCGACAAACTTCCAGCCGTGCCCGGTATTCATCACCGCTGACGAATCCCGGTTCTCGAACAAACGCAATGAGCGCCTTCCGGCCAACAACGCAGATAAACCGCGACCGGCAACGCGGCGGCAAAAGGCATGGACATGGCAATCGCTAATCGCGAACGAGTTAAGGGCGTCATGATCGCCATCGTGAGCCATCTTCACTTTATGACGGACGGGAATCGCTTTCTGGCGGCGGTTCTTCCTCCGCCTCCGGCCTTCGCAGAAGAAAGCCGTGAATGTGGCTGGAAACGATGGCTTCAAAGTCGCCGGCCTTCATGTCGCTCCGTTCACCACTAATTCCGTAGAACGTTTCGTCTGGATTGAAGCCGCTGAGGATCTCGTTCTTCCTGTACAAGTAATCAGGTGATAGTTCGTGGACGACTTCGGAGTCGGTTCACGCCCCGAATAATTGTAGGGGTCGGCGAATGCCTCATTGCCCATAAGCGGGCGGCGCAACGCGAACCAGCCGGCGGCGTTTTCCGACGCCGCTTTCGGATCAGTTTTTAAGCCCGCTATTCGTAATCTTGCAGTTCGGCAGAGCCTGCTTTAAGGCTTGGATCATCTGCTCCGACACCCGCGAACCGGCTTTGTATACCGTCTGCAAAGCTCGGCAATCCGCCAGTGGTGCCATGTCGGATACCCACGTGCCTTCAATATTGAGGAAGAGCAGCGGCATGCCGCGCAACGGCGACAAATCGACCACCTTCGTCTTGTGCAGGTCCAGGGCGGACAATGGCATTCCTTGTAGCGGCGCCAGATCGGTGACTTGAGTGCTGTTGCAATCCAGAGATCGCAAGCTGACGAATGCCCGAATAGGAGCAAGGTTCTTCGTTTTGTCGGAAAGCACGCTTAAGCCGGTCACCGTCCCGTTCTCGATGACCGTCGTGAACTTCGTTTCATCGAAACCTGGATTGAGTTCAACCATCTTTTTCGAGACGGCTTCGACTTGTTGTTTAATCGGAAGAGAAGCAGTCTGCTTCAACCATTGCTGAAACGCCGGATCGGCAATCACGGTATTGCTCATGGCCGCTGTTGGCGATTGCGGTGGTGCCGTCGGTGCCAAAGCGGCCGGTTTCGCGTCGCCGAAGCCGCGGGTCGGGACGACACCTTGGTTGAGCGGGTTGGACGCAGTCGATGCGACCGACGTACCCGCAGCGGCCGGAAGTAGCGTCGCGGGGATTTTATTTGGAGGTAACGCGATCGTCGCCTCGGTTATGCGCTTTTCGATCCGCGCTTTCGCCAAACCGCTCAAGGCCGGGTTGGCCAGCGAGTACCAGTAGTGTGCGCCAGCGAGAAGTTCGGTGCGTTGCTGGGCCTTTGCCGACTGGGCGGCGTCCCACCAGGCGTCGCCTGCGGCGACTTGAGCGGCTGAGTCGCTCGGCGCGGCAGCGCTCTTGGCGGCCAGGGCCTTCAGCGTTTCGTCGTTTCCTTTTGCCAACATCGGAATGGCCCCGGACCAATCGCCGGCGACCAAGGCCCGATAGCGGCCGATCGTCAGGTTGGCATCGGCATCGTCGGGCGTAGTGGCTAGCTTCTCGGCTGCGGCTTCGATCGCTTCCCATTCCTTTTGCCGAGCAACGAGCGCCGTGTTGCGTTCGGTCGTCGACTTCGTGATCGCCGCCGCGTTTTGTAAGCGGCGGGAGGTGCTCAGGGCAAAATCGCCGTAGCGTTTGGCGTCGTCGAAGCGGGCATTCGTTACGGCTTCGTCAAACAAGCCCGACGATTCGTCGAACAGCAGCTTGATCGTCGTCGGATCGACCTTGGGCCGCTTGAGCAGTTCGGTCCAGGCATCGACGAACGTCGCCGCTTCTTCAACATCGTATTCGCGGGTGAGCAACAAGAGAGCGTCACGCAACACGTCGGCCTTGACGCCGTCGATTGCCAAGGTGCGTGCTTCTTCGAGCAAAACATAGCGAGCCGCCGGATCGTTGACCGTTTGCTTAGCCTGATCGACGAGCTTTTTCGCCAACAACGCCTTCTGCTCCGGCGACTTCGCCCCACTGTAGTCGTCTTTGAAGACGTCTTTGATCGTCGCCAGTGCAGTCCGCTGGTTGTTTGCGTCGGGCGCCGGTTGTCGCGTCGCTGCAGTTGGGAGTCCAGCAACTGAGGGTGCTGCGGTTGTCATCACGACGGCGGTGTTCGCGGGAATGACAAGTCCCGCTCGCAGTGGTTTCAGCCCGCCGTCCACTACTCGAAGCCGCGCGGCGTGAAATTGAATGCTGCCTGAGCTGACGCCCAACCCGAGCCATTGGGGAAACGGAGACGTCCAAAATTTGTCTGGACTTAGTCGCGAGGGATCGCCTCGCCAACGTAGGACTTCCTTCTCGTCCAGCTTTCCGACCACGTCGGCTTCTCGGCCGTCGAAACGCACCTCCGCCGATAGCTTGTATCGGTGATTATTGCTCAGCGGAGCGATCAATCGCTTCGTGACATTGTCGCGAAACTTCCCGTCGACCAACATCAACCCGGCTAGATCGTTATTGACTCCTAAATAGAGCGTGTTTTGTGACGTTCCAATTGGAAGCATTACCGCTGCGGCTTGCAGGCCGGTAAGTCGCGTGAATTCGACCTCGACGTCATAACCTCCCGTCGGCAGTACCGGCAGAACGATACGACCGTCTTTCGAGTCGCCCACGACGAGACCGCCGTTTTGGCGAGTCCAGTTCCCGTGGACGGCGTCCTGTGTCGGATCGACGAGCGACAATAGATCGAGCCACCCGGATGCGTAACGGCTATTGGGCGCGCTGGCAGTATTAGCAGTTGCAGCGGTGGGGGAGCTCGTGAGAAGCGCAATACCCGGTCGCAGCAGTTTCAATTGACCGGTAGCTACGTAAAGTCTCGCGGTGTGAAACTGAGTGTCACCCGCGGCCGCAGCCAAGCCGAGCGTTTGGGGAAACCGCAACGACCAACGCCTGTCTTGACCGAGCTGCGATGGATTACCTCGCCACCGGAGAAACTCCTCCGCGTTTAATCTGCCGACGACTTCTGCTTCCTGACCGGCGAAGCGCACTTCCACTGTAAGCTTGTAACGTCGGCTGCTGCTGAGGGGAGCGATACTTTGCTTTGTTTTGGCGCTGAGTCCGGCCTCAGTGTCATTGTGTCCAACCCAGACATTATTCTGGGAAGTTCCCACCGGAAACAGCAATAGGACGGCTTGCGTTCCACTAAGTCGCGTGAATTCGACTTCAAAGCTGTAATCCCCGATCGGCAGCACCGGCACGGCAATGCGCCCGTTCGTGGTGTGATCTACGAGGAGGCTTCCGTTGTTACGTGTCCAATTCCCCGCCACAGCGTCTTGTGAGGGATCGACGAGCGACAATACATCGACCCAGCCCGACACCCAAGAAGTCGATGGATTTACTGGCGTCGTCGCAACCGAATACGGAGGGTTGCCGGTCGCTGGCGCGACGACGGGTGACGGCACGTCCCAGCCGATCACACAATTCGGCAACTTGGCCTGCAGCGCCGCCACGCCGGCACTGGTAACTTGCGTGCCTTTCAATTCGAGCGTCTTCAATTGCGTGAGACCCTCGAGTTGCTTCAGGCCGACGTCGGAAATGCGGATATCGTTCAACCGCAACTCAGTTAGAGTGGTAAGGTCACGTACGTAATCGAGTCCGACATCGGTGACGTTCGTCGCCGGTACGCGAAACGCATTCACCGTTGACAAGCCTTGCAGAATTGCCAAGTCGGCGTCCGTGATCCGCTTATTGTTTCTCAGATCGATCGCGTTGATCGTAAATGGCTCCGTCGGCAAGGCGACTGCGTCACGAATCTGGATGGACTGCTTTTCAGGTGTTGTCACCGAAATGACGCCGCCCAGTTCGAGCAATTTCATCGCCACCCGACGCTCAAGGGCCCGATCGGCAATCTTTGCGACGGATGATGTGTTCGTCGGCAGATTCAATGCGACGGCCGGTGCGCTCGGAGCCGGAATCGCCGTTGGTTGCGGCGTCACGAACGTCGGGAACTTCTGCGCCGCAGGGGCCGCAGCGGTCGGCGACGGCGTCGGCAGCGGCGCGCCGGTCGGTTGCAGTGTGGCCGTGCCATTGTCGGGAAGCAGTACCCTCGCTTGTTCGTTGCCGTCCTTATCGCGCACGATCAGCCATACGCCCAAGGTCACGAGGATTGCCCCGGCTCCGGCGGCGGCCAGCAGCGGCATGTTCGACTTGCGGCGCGGCGGGGCGGCGGCCGTCATCGGTTTCACGCCTTGCGCGGGCGGCGTCTTTGCAACTTGGGGCGTCGTCGAACGCTGTGGCGCCGCGACCGGCTGAGATACCATCTTTGCCGCGATCGGTGCGGCCCGCGCGACGGTCGACGCCGGCGTCACGGCCGGGAGAATCGGCGCGTCAAGGTCCATGCGGCTCAAAGCTTCGGCGACTTCCTGCATCGTCGGCCGTTGGGCCGGGTCCTTAGCCAGCATCCGCGTCAGAATCGCTTCGAGCGCCGGCGAAGCGTCGGCCCGATGTTGCCGCAGCGACGGGATCGGCTTTTCCTTGTGGGCGAAAATCTTCTCGACCATCGTTTGTCCGGCATACGCGGGTTCACCGGTCAGCAACTTGTACAGCGTGCAACCGAGGCCGTAGACGTCGCTCTTGGCGTCGGCGTGACGCGTGTTCATCGCCTGCTCGGGAGCCATGTAGTCGATGGTTCCCATCACCGCGCCGCTCTGCGTCAGTTCAGCTTCGGTCATCGCGCCGCCGACGCCGTCGTCGAATCGCGCCAGGCCCATGTCGAGAATCTTGACCGTTCCGTCGCCGTCGACCAGCAAGTTCCCCGGCTTGATGTCGCGATGCACGATCCCCTTGCCATGGGCAAAGGCAAACCCGCGCGCCGCTTGAGCGACGTAGTCGCACGCTTGTTTAATCGACAACTTTCCTTGCTTCTTTAAAAGTGACGACAGATCAGGACCATCGACAAATTCCATCACCAGGTAATGCACGCCATTCTGTTCGCCCGCGTCGAATGCCGTGACAATGTTCGAATGTGCGAGTTTGGCGGCAGCCCTTACTTCGCGCTCAAACCGCTTTACGGAATCGGCGTCCTTCATCGCTGAGGGCGACACCACTTTGATCGCGACGATGCGATCCATCCGGCGATGTTTGGCCTTGAACACCTGACCCATGCCACCGGCGCCGATCCGGTCAATTACCAAGTGCTCGCCGAAGACGAGCGACTTTCCTTTTCCCTGGTAGACGGCGGCGGCCTGGTACTTCGTGAGCTTCCCCTGCTGCACCAACACGCGGGCTATCGCCTGTACGTCCGCCGCTTCGGCCGGTGGAAGCTGTTTCTCTACGGCCGTTAACTCGCCAGCGGAGACGAGGCCGGTCGTCGACAGGAATTCCACGAACTCGTTGCGATTCATTGGTCGAGTCTGCTGAGGACCGGTGCCGCCCGCGGCCTGCTCGGTTGCAGCCGGCTCTTTTGCCGATTTGACGGACCCTGCTTGCCGCTCGAGGGAATCAACTACTTTAAGGCACTCCGGCTCATCGATGTAGGGTTCGGCCGTTGGAACCGGCTTGATCTGAGCGACTAACGGGTCCGGCTTGGATTCGAGGCCTTGAATCGTGTCTTCGCAGTTCGAGCAGGAACACAGGTGGATCGTGAGTGCGTCGACCTGCTGCGGGGGTAGGGTTCCACGGACGTAACCTTCCAACTCCGCAGGACTTGGGCAGCTATTTTTCGCCACTGAACCGGCTCCTCACAAGCATTATGAACGGGGCGTTGCGTACTAACGACCGGCTCGAATCACAGCCTTCCCGGTCGCTTACCCATGTTCAACGAACCTGCGTCACACTTATTTTTCTTTTCGCCGTCGGCGGAGCCTGGAGTCAGCTGATGCAAGGTCCAACGGGGCTATTGCAGGCCGTCCATTTCCTCGCGCAGCCGTCGCAAGACGCGGTATTTTGCTTGCCGAACGGCTTGCTTCGTGATGCCTAACGAGGCGGCAATTTCGTCGGTCGACTTCTGCTCGATCGAGGCCATCCAGAACGACTTCCACGTCGTCGGCTCAAATTCGGTTTGGATCAACACCAAAGCCCGCCCGACAACCCCTTGCTCCGTCACGGACCGCTGATCGTCATCGTCCCACGGCTCCGGGGCGTCATCTGCTAGTTGTTGAAACCGCTCGTATGCGACTGTACCTCCATCAGCCACGGGACGATCTTGAGCCCGACGCACATGATCACGGACCTTGTTTCGTGCGATCGTCCATAACCAGCCTCGGAACGTGTCTTCCGGTCGCTCACGACGAAAGCCATCGATTCGTCGTGCGAGCATGCCGAACACCTCTTGGACGATGTCGGCCGCATCTTCAGCCGAGAGTCCGCAGCGCCGCGACCATTGATAGACCAAGGGCCCATAGATCCGCGACAACCGAGTCCAGGCCTCCGGGTCATTCTCTTTAACGCGCACTAACAAGCTCGGCGACGTCAGGCTCGATGTCGTCGGCTCGTGAGTCATGGCTGAAGACGACCCAAACGGATCTTAGCGGAGAAAAGGTCATCATAAGGGCCGTAGAAGCGCCGGCCTAGCATTTCTCAGGCTCGTCGTCGTGTTGTTCCGGCGGATCAGTGGAATCGTCGCCGCTCGACGCAGTTGCGGCGTCGAGTGCCACGCCAAACACCAGTTCCAATAGGACTTCGACAACGAATCCGAGCATCGTAATATTCGTCTACGAGCTATTTCGTCGACCAAATGCGAACGGACATGTCGTCGCCGCCGCTAACGAGTGACTCGCCGTCAGGCGAGAAACTCAGCGAACGGACGATCGCTTTGTGCCCGTGCAAAGTGCGCAAGGGGTTTCCCGCCTCAAGATCCCAGAGCACGATATCGGCGGGCGTCATCGCATTACGGTCGTAGGTCGTAGCGGCGAAACGACGGCCGTCGGACGACATGGCCACGGTGTTGACGGCTTTTTCCGGCAGCTTGAGCGTGTGAATCTGCTCGCGTTCGGGGAGACGCCATACCGACAGCTCGTTGCCTGCAATGACGGCCATGAGCTTTCCATCCGCTGCCACGCGGAGGAAACGGATGCCGGATTTGAACGGCGGCAGTTCGCCCGTCGGCTTTTCGGTTTCGCGACTCCAAAACGTTACGCGACGATTGCGTCCGCCCGTTACCACCGTCAGCCCGTCGGGCAGGTAGGCAACCGCGGACATCACCTCGGGTGTGACGTTCCAATCGTTTCGCAGTCGGCCGCTTACCAAGTTCCAAAACTTCAGATGTTTGTCGGCGCCGGAGGTGACCAGTTCGTGGCCGTCGGGCGACAGCGCCGCATCTTGCAGGTCGGCATGCACGCCGAGCGTTCGCGATTGGCCTGAATCAATATTGGCGGCTAAGACGTGACCGTCGTATCCGACGGCGGCAACCTGATCCGTAGAAGGCAGCACGGCTGCGAATCGAACGAGACCCGAATTCGTATTGCGGCGCGTCAGTACCTCACCCGTTTCGGCGTCCCAAAGCGTTAGGTCGTCCTGGGCGTCAAACGTCGTCAGGTACTTGCCGTCGACCGTCCAACCGACATAGCAGACCGATGAGCTAAGTTGATCGTAGGCCGCTTTCTGATCGCCCGAAAGATAATCGTCCATGGCCCAAATGCGCCATTGTTCGCGACGGGTGTCTTGCATCCATACGCCGGCGTGTTTCGACGCCAGAAAGCCGGCGCGGGCCGTCTCACGGTCACGTTGATAACACGCGAGTTCGGCCAGCCACTCGTCGAAATGAATTGCCTCTGGGAACTCACGTTTGAGGTCGGCGATGCCGGTCTTCACACGGTCCCAATCGAATTGAAAATCGTTAAATACACGGCTGCCGTGATAGTTCGTCGCGTCGGCGACAAGAGCGGCATACAGCCCGTCCCCGTGCCGCTCCTTCGTCAGCTCGGCCACATGCTTCGCGAAGGCCTCCAGGTCTCCACGATCGCCATGCCAGCGCGGCAGGAAATAACGAACGGCCTCCACCGGCGTCGCGAAATAGTCGGGATCGATTTCCAGCGATCGACGGACGATCCGTTCGACTTCTTGCTTAGAACCGCCCATGTCGACCGCCAGATGAATCTGGCGGCGGCAAAGACAGGGATCGCGTTCCTCTAAGGCTTCGGCCGCGGTGAGGATATCGCGGACCTTAGCAATTCGCTCGCGAAACAAAGCCCAACCTTCGGGCGTAACGGTGCTCGCATATCCGCCGCCGCGCGCCTTCCACGCATACGTCTCCCAGTATGTTGCCAGCGCAAGATGCGCGGCCAGCGACTTCGGCCGCGCCGCCAACCAGGCTTCGTAATCTTTCAGCTGGTCGTTCCAATCGTTTTCCGTATTGGCGACCGTTTTCAGGCCGTCGTAGAACTGACTCAGGTACGGAAGACCGCTGGGGAAGCGCGGCTTTTCGCGCCGCAATCGGGCGACGTACGCCTCCAATTCGTCATAACGCCCCTTGGCCAGTAGATAGTGCGTCTTGGCGCGGAGCACGTAAGCCGATATGTCGGGCGTCGTATCCGGGGTGGGAATCTGGTCCAACGGGTCAACATCGGGCCGCGTCGGCACGAAGATCAACGGAGCAACGAACTTATCAGTTCGCAACGTCATCCGCTCTCCGGCCTTACAGGTTCGCCAATACAGATAGGTCGCGGGAAGATTCGGATCGCGGAACGGGATCGTACCGACGGCGACCCATCCGTCTTTCCAAAGGTCGATGTTCGACAGCACTTCGCGACGCCACGGGCCCGCCTCACTCGGGTCGGAATTCCGACTGACGGCCGCGAACAAAGCCGTATCTTGGTCGACGATCACCTCGACCGCGCCGAACGCGGCGTTGACCTCGCGACGTTTTGGCCGATAGCCGTATACGACGCTTCCTTGGAGAAACGCCGGAACCCGCGGACAAAAGTCTTGGACGGCGACGGGGCGCAGGCTGCGTGAACTGACGACGTGTGCCGTCGCCGGAGCCTCGACGGCCGGTGGCAGCGCGGGCGAAGCGGGCATCGGCGGATTCGTCTTGCCCGGCACACTGAAGGTGACTTTGCAATTGGGGAGCTTGGCTTGCAGTTCCTTTTGCGCATCGGGCGAAATCTTCAATTGCGCGAGATTCAGCGACTTCAGTTCCGTGAGTGTCTGGAGCTTGGCGGCTCCGGCATCGGTAATCAACGAGTTGGATAACAGGAGCGTCCGAAGCGACGGTACCTGCGCGAGCGCTTCTGCGCCGCGATCACCGACGTTTACGCTGTTGAGAATCAGATTGTTCAATTGCTTGAGCGCCTGCAAGTGAACTATCCCGTCGTCGGTAACGTCGGTCGCTTCAAGATTCAGCACTCCGAGCGATTGGAGACCGGCCAAATGCGCCAAGCCGTCGTCGGCGATCGTCGATCCGACAAGGCTCAACGTTTTCAGATTCTGCAAGCCGGCCAAGTGTCGGAGACCTTCGCCGTTGATTGGCGCGCCGCGGAGGACGAGATAATTGAGTTTGGCAAGGCTCGCGAAATGAGCGACTTCGGCATCGGTGACGTTGACGTCGATGAATTGCAATCGTTCGAGCGAGGCAAGTCCTTCAAGACGCTTCAGATCGTCGGGGCCGATCCGCACGTCGGCGAGTTCGATCTCTTGAAGTTGGAAGGGTGTCGTCGGCAGGTTTTCCGGATCGGTCAGCTTTGGACCGAGCTTGCCGTCAACAATACAACGGACTGATCCGTTCTGCTCGAGAACCCATTGCGCTGCAATACGATCAAGGTCTTGACCTGCCGTAACGACTTTGTCGGCAAGAGCAGGAAACGAGATTCCAATCGTCACGGCGATAATGCCGAAGGCCGTTTGTCGAAGGCGCATAGCAAACCCCTTCGCGGAATTGTGCAATCTGATATGTCACCGCATACGTAATTTACGCCGCTGGAAAGAGCTTTCGCAATGCCCGCGTTTGCCATATGGATCAAATGAACCGATCGGCGGCGTCGGGTACCGGATCGAACGATTGGGTGCGTTTTCTCTTCTTAGGAAGCGGCGTTGCCCAGAGCGTTTTGCCACTGGTCGGTGATGTCTGTTGAATCAAATGAATGCGCGGGATGCCGTCTTCCGGCGTGAAGATAAAACAGACTTGGCGTCCTTCGGAATCGGAAACCGAAATGC
>JADMIO011216348.1_pt1 | contig 41539 bp, 35 predicted proteins | sample 8958161 | NCBI WGS metagenome assembly JADMIO01 (sample SAMN16585339, study PRJNA669376) | soil metagenome | isolation source: Crop rotation soil | place: USA: Cullars Rotation, Alabama | collected 2011 | reverse complement strand
AGCCGGCCGGCCCGCGCGCCGGCCGCCATCGCCAGCGGCCTCGGCAGATTCGGCCACGCCGTAAATTTCACCTCGCGACCGTCCCACCGCGCGAGCCACACCTCGGAAAAATTCCGCTTCGCATCCCCGCCGCCGATCAACAGCAGCCCGTCGTCGGTCGTCACGGAAACGCCGTAACCACCCGCCCCCGGCAACCGGCCCGCCTCGCGCCACGTGCTCGCGCCCGCTTCGAGCGCCAGCACGCGATCATACCAGACCTTCGTGCCGCCTTCCCACGGCAGCTTGTCCGGAAAATTTGCTCCGCCCGCGACGAGCAGCGCGCCCGCGCTCGCGCCGGCGTAGCTTCCGGCATAACCCAGCCGACCGGGATCGGCGGAAGCGATTTCCAGTCGAATGAGGCGCCTTGTGCGGTGGCCACGATCAAACTGACGACACCCGCGATTTTCACGCCCGCCGTCATCGGTGAAATCACGCTGCGAGCTTCGAGGAGAATTCGAAAAATCCCTGCGCCTCGAGCGCCGCGCGCAAGGCGACTTCCTCCGCCGGCGTCAGCGTCCGCATCGGCAGCCGCACGGGCCCGCAATCGATCCCGATCAATTTCATGATCGCCTTGCCGGCCGGCTGGCCGCCGAAGCGGTTCATCACGTCGATGAACGCCCGGGCCTTCGCCTGCTCGCGCTCCGCCGTCGCCAAATCCCCCGCCGCGTGCGCCCGGATGATGCGATGATAGAGCGGCGCCGCATAATTGTAGGTGCTGCCGACCGCCCCCGTCGCCCCGAGCCCGAGACCGGTGAGCAGGATCTCGTCGCGCCCGAACAACACCTCGTGATCGCTGCCTCCGATGGCGTGGGCCGCCTTGAAGTCGTTGAGATCCTCGTAGGTGAACTTGATGCCCGCCAGCGTCGGGATTTTCGTCCGCGCTTCGGTCAGAAATGCCGCCGCGGGGATCGTGACGTTCGTCATCGACGGGATGTGGTAATAATAAAACGGCAGCTTTGGTGCCGCGGCCGCGACTTGTGCGCACCAGGCCACCAGTTCGGCTACTCCGGTCGGTTTGAAAAAACTCGGCGCCACCGCCGCGATCGCGTCCGCGCCGCAGTCCTGCGCGTGCCGTGCCAGCGCGCCGGCCTCGCGTCCGCTCAGGTGCCCGACGTGCACGATGACGTTCAATCCGGCGGGCCGCGCCGCGACCCATGCCTCCGCCACGCGCCGGCGCTCTTCGCTGGTCAGCGAGGAACCTTCGCCGGTGGTCCCGCAGATGAAGGCCCCGATGACACCGTTGCCGGCGAGCGTGCGCGCCTGGCGTGGGATGACATCGATCGCGAGCTCCCCGCCGAGCGTAAACGCGGTGAAGGGGGCGGCAACCAGTCCTTTGAGGTTGAATTTCATGAGAGGGTAAACGCGTGAACCGGCAATGTTCGATCACGCGGCACCACGCTCAAGGGATCACGAGTGGTGCCAGCGCCATACCTGTCACGCCGGCATCCAGCCGCCCGCGTGGGCCACTTCCTCCGCCTCGACTTCCTCGGCAGGCAACTCCTCCAGCGGCGCGAAGCGCTCCGACGAAAACCCGAGCTCCTGATTGCCCTGGTGAAAAGGATCCGGCGGGTTCTTCAGCTCCTCGAGCAACAGCCCGACGGTCGCGGTTTCGCCGCCGCGCACAATTTTTTCGCGACCGAGGAAGACCTCGCGAATCGTGTAGACGTCGTGCTTTACCGGCAACTGCTGGTAAAGCGCACGGATGGTCGGAGTGAAGGTGTCGTTCACACAAACGACTTTCTGGCCCTTAATCATGGATGAGGGAGAATGTGGAACTCAGGAAGGCGGGAAGCAAACCCGACTATTCCTAAACCGAATCGTTCCTTTCCTGATTTCCTGAGTTCCACATAGAAAATCTTCTACTCAATCCGACCTTCGTCGAACTCCATCAGGTCGGGCACGCTCTTGATTTCGTCCACGCGATCGGCGCAACCCATCGCGGTCAGCGCCTTGGCCATGAATTCGCGACCGGCGTCCGTCATCCCCATCTGCACGTAGCGGCGGTTCCACTGCGCCGCGCGCACGTCGGCGGGCAGCAATTGTTTCAACTTCGCCTCGATTTCCACGTCGGTCGATGACTCAAAGACGATCTTCTCCACGTCGGCCGGGTCGATGCCGAGGTGTTGCGACAGAAATCGATCGCAGCCGCGCTTGTAGTTCTTCGCGTAGCTCGGCGGTAGCGCGCCGTGGGCCTTCGTATATTTGCATTTCGCGAGAAAGCGCGGGAGATGCAACAGGCCCGTCGCCGCGTGCGGCGTGTAAGCCGACGGCAGGTCCGTCAGCACGTCGCCACTGGAGCCGGGAATGGGTTTGGAGGGCATGCGCTGAAACGAAACTCCAACGAGGGTGCGTGGCGCAAGCCCTCCCCTACTTTTTCCCTTTCGGCGGCGGCGGCGCGGCGAGCTTCGTCTTGAAGACCGGCACGGGCCTCGGCGCCGTGGCCTTCACCTCTTCGCCCTCGAACCGGCTCCAACCCGCGATCCCAATGAAAAAAAGATCGCCGCCGGTCGCGAGGCAGCCGAGCGCGGGCGCTGGCATGTTGAGATGGGCGCCCTCGATCACTTTTACGGCCGCGACCGAGTCTCCGCTCGGATCGAGCGTCACGCGCAGCACGCGCGCTGGTTTCAAACCATTCTGGATCGCAATCAAATCACCGTTCGGCGCGCGCACGAGTCCGTCGAGCCCGATGAGGGTCGTGTCCGGCGGCGATTCCAGCCGCCGCACCGCACGCGAGGTCGCATCGATGCGCAGCAGGCCGTTGGCGTGGTCGGCGACGAAGAGCGCGTTAAATTCCGGCGCCACCACCACGCCCTGCAACGACATGAACTCCGGACTCTCCGCAAATACCGCCAACTCCGCCGCACGCGGCGCCAGCCACCACAACGTCGGCGCGCCGCTATCCGGTAGAAAAATCGCGCCATCCGGCGCCAGCGCGAGGTCGCCGGCGACGTGCGTCATATGATCGTTGGTCGCGGGCACGCGCACCACGCGCCGCACCGCCCCCGTCTCGAGATCGAATTCCGCGAGGCCGGCGGCGCCATCGAGTTCGTTGGTGTAGCCCTTCATCGCGGGCACTGCCGACGTCGCTCCCCATAGCGCGCCGCGCTCCTCGTCGACCACCAAGCCAAACACGCCAAAGAGATTTTCATCCTCCGGACTGAACCGCCGCACCTTCTTATCCTTCGTGCGCAACCACACGGCGCGGTTGTGCACGTCGCCAAAAAAGAAATCGCCCGTCTTCTCGCGCCAGGCGATGCCCTCGATCACGCCGGTCATGTCCGGCACGGTGAACGCCATCTCGGCCTCGCCCACCCCCACGAGATTGTTCGCGAGCTTCGCGACGACGTCCTTGAATTCCTTGCGATCCTTCAACGCGGCGAACTCCTCCGACTTGTCGACCGGCGAGTGCACCCCGAGCGCCGCGAGCCGGTTGAGCGTCGCAAGCGCATCATCCGCGCGATCGTTGGCGAGCTGCGCGGCGGCAAGATTGGTGAGGATGCGCGGAAAATCCGGCCGCAGGGCCGCCGCGGCCTCCATTTTCGCAAGGTAGGTCGGAAAATCTTTTTCATCCGCCGCCGCCGCGGCTTCCCGCGCGAGTTTCATCGCTTCGGCGGCCACGGGTTGCTCGGCCGCAAACGCGGCGCCTCCGCCCATCAGACCCGCAATAAAGAAAAGGAGACTTCGCCTGTTCATACGTCGGCTCATGTCGCGCGTTATTTCGACGACGCCGGCACCACGGGCACAATGTTCGCGACGACCTGATCCGCCAGCGCTTCGTAGCGTTCCTTGGTGAAATGAACGTTATGCGGCAGTTGGGTTTTTTCCTGCTGCACGACAGCAAGCGAGTGCAAATCATCCACGCTGATCCACAGGCCATGCATTACGCGCATGATGGAGCCACGTTTCATGGCATCTTGGACTCGATGTCTTCACTCAATGACGCTGATTCCCAAGCCGCCATTGTGTTACGCTCGTCGGGGTGTTCATGCAAAAACCGGTTGTAGATTTGAGCCGATTTGTGGAGCCGACTGATCCGATACTCCTTTTCGACTAGGCTGCGAACGAAAGCAGCAACGCTTTCGTCCGGTTGCTTTAAAGCCGCCGCTTTTTCGACTAGGTCAGACTCTAGCTTAATAGTAATCGCTGGCATGCCAAAAGGGAGGTGTTGAATAGTTCGATGGCAACTTCGTTCACATTTGCGCTCAGTTCATGGAAACACTCTCGCACGACAGACTGACACGATTTTCAGGGCGTCTTCGAAGGATGGAGAGCCTGCATTTCCACTTTCTCGCACATTTGTTCGAATGAACTGACCCCCTCCAGTCGATACCACCGAGATACCTCCCGTTTGTTCTTCGCATATGTTGCCTCAAATTCACGATTTAGTTCTGCGCATTCCGAGGCATTCAGCTTCTTCGTGACGATCTCGATTTCCTTGTCGATCTCGGCTTGAGAGAATCGACTCCCTTCCTCGCGAAGTCCTCAAATAACTCGCGATCTAAAATCGACTTGAGGGGCTCCTCTTTCATTTCCGAAATCTTATTCGCAACGAAAACGAAAAGAAAGCCACACAAGATCGCGGGCTTTCAAAAGAAGCTCGTGAACTCGCCTTACGGCAGATCCGTCGAACCCATCAGGTAGCGATCGCACTCGCGGGCCGCGCCGCGACCCTCGTTGATCGCCCACACCACGAGGCTTTGGCCACGGCGGCAGTCGCCGGCGGCGAAGACACCCTTGATGCTTGTCGTGTATTTTTCGTGCTCGGCCTTGATGTTTGAGCGCGCGTCGGTCTCGAGATTAATTTCCTTGAGCAGCGATTGCTCCGGCCCGAGGAAGCCCATCGCGAGCAGCACGAGCTGCGCGGGACGCGTCTTTTCGGTGCCGGGAAGTTCCTTCGGGATGAACTGACCCTTTTCGTTCTTCTCCCACTTGATCTCGACGGTCACGAGTTCCTTCACGTTGCCCGCGGCATCGCCGACGAACTTCTTCACGGTCGTGAGATAGATGCGCGGATCGGCGCCGAACTTCGCGGCGGCTTCTTCCTGGCCGTAGTCCATCTTGTAGACCTTCGGCCACTCGGGCCACGGATTGTCCGCGGCGCGATCGAGCGGCGGCTTCGGGAGAATTTCGATCTGCAGCAGGCTCTTGCAGCCATGGCGCATCGAGGTGCCGACGCAGTCCGTGCCGGTGTCGCCGCCACCGATGACGACGACGTCCTTACCCTTCGCGCTGATCAACGCGTGCTCCGCGCCGCCGTTGAGGACGGCCTTCGTGTTCGCGGTGAGAAATTCCATCGCGAAGTGCACGCCCTTCAGCGCGCGGCCCTCGATCGGCAGATCGCGCGGCTGCGTGGCGCCGGTGCAGATGACGGTCGCGTCGTATTCCTTCAGAAAGATCTGCGGCTCGACATTGTCGCCGACGTTGGCGTTGCAGATAAACTTGATGCCTTCCTTCTCCATCAACTCGATGCGGCGGAGGACGACTTCCTTCTTATCGAGCTTCATGTTCGGGATGCCATACATCAGCAACCCGCCCGGTCGATCGGCGCGCTCGAACACCGTAACCGTATGCCCGGCCTTGTTAAGCTGCGCCGCGGCGGAGAGCCCCGCGGGGCCCGAACCGATGACGGCGACTTTCTTTCCGGTGCGTGTTTTCGGCGGCTCGGGGAGGACCCAGCCCTCTTCCCAACCCTTGTCGACGATCGAGTTCTCGATGTTCTTGATCGTGACGGGCGGCGCATTGATGCCGAGGACGCACGAGCCTTCGCACGGCGCCGGACACACGCGGCCGGTGAACTCCGGGAAATTGTTCGTTTTGTGCAGCCGATCGAGCGCGTCCTTCCACTGGCCGCGATAAACGAGATCGTTCCACTCCGGGATCAGGTTGTTGATCGGGCAGCCGCTCGCCATGCCGCTGATGAGTTTGCCGGTGTGGCAAAAAGGGACGCCGCAATCCATGCAGCGCGCGCCCTGCGTCCGGAGTTTCTTCTCCTCCATGTGGTGGTGAAACTCTTTCCAATCGCCGACACGCTCGGCGGGAGCGCGATCGACGGGAAGCTCGCGGAGGTATTCGATGAAGCCAGTTGGTTTGCCCATGGAGAAGGAAGTCGAAGAAGGATTTTTAACCGCTAATAAACGCTAATTGGACGCTAATCTTTCAGAACTAGCTCGGCTCGATCAGCGTGTTTTTCATTAGCGTCAATTAGCGTGGATTAGCGGTTTCTTGTTTATTTTTCTTAGTTGCCGCCGACGCGCGACGTGTCGCGGGCGTTTTCTTCGAAGGCGGCCATGATGGCTTCGTCGCCGGTGAGGCCCTGCGCCTGCGCGCGGTCGATACAGGCGAGCATGCGCTTGTAGTCCTTCGGCATCACCTTGACGAATTTCGGGACCCACGTCGTCCACCCGTCGAGGATCGCCTTGCCGCGAACGCTCTTCGTGTAGTCGACGTGCTTTTGGATCATCGCCTTCACTTCGGCGATTTCCTTGCCGTCCTCGAGTTTCTCGACGCCCACCATCTGGTTGTTGACGCGATTCGCAAAATCGCCGGTCTCGTCGAGCACGTAGGCGACGCCGCCCGACATGCCCGCGCCGAAGTTGCGGCCGGCGCGGCCGAGAATCACGACGCGGCCACCGGTCATGTATTCGCAACCGTTGTCACCGATCGCTTCGACCACGGCGTTGACGCCGGAATTGCGGACGGCGAAACGCTCGCCCGCCATGCCGCGCACATAAATTTCGCCGGCCGACGCGCCGTAGAGCGCGACGTTGCCGATGATCATGTTTTCCTCGGCCTTGAACGTCGCGGTGGGTCCCGGATAAACGATGAGTTTGCCGCCGGAGAGGCCCTTGCCGAAGTAGTCGTTGGCGTCGCCTTCGATGGTGAGCGTCATACCGCGTGTCACGAACGCGCCGAAGCTCTGGCCGGCGGAACCGGTGAACTTCAACTTGATCGTGTCCTCGGGCAGACCCTTCGAACCGTATTTCTTCGTGATCAATCCGGACGTGATGGTGCCAGTGACGCGGTTCACGTTGCGGATCGGTAGCTCGGCGATGACTTTCTCGCCGCGCTCGATCGCGGGTTTGCAGAGATCGATCAGCGTCGTGACGTCGAGCGAACGATCGATGCCGTGATCCTGCTTCATCGAGGAGAACCGGCCAATTTCGGGGCCGACATCCGGTTGATAAAGGATCTTCGAAAAATCGAGTCCCTTGGCCTTCCAGTGATCGACGGCCTTGCGCGCCTCGAGGCGATCGGTGCGGCCGATCATTTCCTCGATGGTGCGGAACCCGAGCGACGCCATGATCTCGCGGAGATCCTCGGCGATGAACTTCATGAAGTTCACGACATGCTCGGGCTTGCCGGCGTAGCGCGCGCGGAGTTGCGGGTCCTGCGTGGCGACGCCCGCGGGGCACGTGTTGAGATGGCACACACGCATCATGATGCAGCCAGTCGCGACGAGCGGCGCGGTGGCGAAACCGAATTCCTCAGCGCCGAGCAGCGCGGCCATTGCGACGTCGCGACCCGTCTTGAGCTGGCCGTCGGTCTCGACCGCAATGCGCGAGCGAAGATTGTTGAGGACGAGCGTCTGGTGCGTTTCGGCGAGACCGAGTTCCCACGGCAGACCCGCGTGTTGCAGTGAGGTCTGCGGCGAGGCGCCGGTGCCACCATCGTAACCGGAGATGAGCACAACGTCGGCGTGCGCCTTCGCGACACCGGCGGCAATCGTGCCGACGCCGACTTCGGAAACGAGTTTCACGCTGATGCGCGCGTCCTTGTTTCCGTTTTTCAAATCGTGGATCAACTCCGCGAGATCTTCGATCGAGTAGATGTCGTGATGCGGCGGGGGCGAGATGAGGCCGACGCCCGCGGTCGTGCCGCGGGTCTTCGCGACCCACGGATAAACCTTGGTGCCGGGCAACTGGCCGCCTTCGCCGGGCTTCGCGCCCTGCGCCATCTTGATCTGGATTTCCTTCGCGCTCTGGAGGTATTCGCTCGTGACACCGAAACGGCCCGAGGCGACCTGCTTGATCGCAGAGTTCTTCGAATCGCCCAGCTCGTTCGTCCACGTGAAGCGCGCGGGATCTTCGCCGCCTTCGCCAGTGTTGGATTTGCCGCCGATGCGGTTCATCGCGATCGCGAGCGTCTCGTGCGCTTCACTCGAGATGGAGCCGTAGGACATTGCGCCCGTCTTGAAGCGCTTCATGATCGCCTCGGCCGACTCGACTTGATCGAGCGGGATGGCGTCGCTGGTTTTGAAATCGAGCAGACTGCGCAGCGTGCAGAGATTTTTTCCCTGTTCGTTGATGAGCTTCGCGTAACTCTGGTAGGCGGGCTTGCTGTTCGTGCGCACCGCTTTTTGCAGCGCGTGGATCGACTCGGGCGTGAAGAGGTGGGCCTCACCGCTCGCGCGCCATTGATAGATGCCGCCGACCGGCAGCACGTGGCCGTTGACCTGGCGATCCGGATAGGCCGCGCGGTGGCGCATGAGCACTTCCTGCGCGATCACGTCGAGGCCGATGCCGCCAACGCGCGAGGGTGTCCACGTGAAATAATGATCGATGACGTCCTGCCGGAGCCCGAGCGCCTCGAAGACTTGCGCGCCGCGATACGATTGAATCGCGGAGATGCCCATCTTCGACATCACCTTCACGACGCCCTTCGAACCGGCCTTCACGAAGTTTTGGCAGGCCTTCTTGTGATCGATGCCCTGGAGTCCGCCTTCGCGGATCATGTCGTCGATCGTTTCGAACGCGACGTAGGGATTGATTGCCGAGCAGCCGTAGCCGATGAGCAGCGCGAAGTGGTGGACTTCGCGCGCGTCGCCGGTCTCGAGCACGATCGAGACGCGCGTGCGGAGACCTTCGCGGATCAAATAGTGATGCAAGCCGGCGACCGCGAGGAGCGACGGAATCGGCGCGTAATCTTTCGTGACACCGCGGTCGCTGAGGATGAGAACGTTGATCTCTTCCTCTTCGATCATGCGGCGCGCCATGGCGGAGAGTTCTTCCATCGACTTCGCGAGGCCTTTCTCACCACGCGAAACGCGGAAGAGGATCGGCAGCACGCCCATGTGCAGACCAGGCAAATTCGTGCGGCGGATCTTCGCGAACTCTTCGTTGGTGAGGATCGGCCACTTCAACTCCACGCGGCGACACGCGGTCGGCTGCGGGTTGAGTAAGTTACCTTCGGAGCCGAGACGCGTTTCGGCGGAGATGACGATTTCCTCGCGGATCGAATCGATCGGCGGGTTGGTGACCTGCGCGAAGAGCTGCTTGAAATAATCGTAGAGCAGGCGCGGCTTGTTCGAGAGCACGGCGAGCGCGGAGTCGGCGCCCATCGAACCGATCGCTTCGACGCCGTCCTTCGCCATCGGCGTGATCAGGATGCGCTCGTCTTCGTTGGTGTAGCCAAACGCGATCTGGCGCTGGAGCAGCGTGGCGTGATCGGGTTGCTCGATCTTCGGCGCGTCCGGCAGATCGCTGAGATGGACGAGATGCTGTTTGATCCATTCGCGGTAGGGCTGCGCGGCGACGATCTTCTGTTTGATCTCTTCGTCCTCGATGATGCGGCCTTCGATCGTGTCCACGAGGAACATGCGGCCCGGTTGGAGGCGGCCCTGTTGCACGATTTGATCGGGCGGCGTCTGGAGCACGCCGACTTCGGACGCCATGATGACGACGCCTTCCTTCGTGACCGTGTAGCGCGACGGACGCAGGCCGTTGCGATCAAGGATCGCGCCGATCTGGCGGCCATCGGTGAACGCCATCGAGGCGGGACCGTCCCACGGTTCCATCAAGCAGGAGTGATATTGGTAGAACGCGCGACGATCCGGATCCATCGACTCGTGGTTGGACCACGGTTCCGGGATCAGCATCATCATCGCGTGGGCGAGCGGTCGGCCGGCGAGGACAAGGAGCTCGAGCGTGTTGTCGAACATCGACGAGTCCGAGCCGTTCGGGTTGATGATCGGGAGAATCTTTTTGATGTCGTCGCCAAAGACTTCGCTTTCGAACAGCGCCTGGCGGGCGTGCATCCAATTGATGTTGCCGCGGAGCGTGTTGATTTCGCCGTTGTGCGCGAGGTAGCGGTAAGGATGCGCACGCTCCCAACTCGGGAACGTGTTCGTCGAAAAGCGCGAGTGGACGAGCGCGAGCGCCGTTTCCATCAGCGGGTTTTTCAGCTCGGGGAAATACTGATCGACCTGCTCGGTCGTGAGCATGCCTTTGTAAACGAGCGTCTTCATCGACAGGCTCGCGACATACCAATATTCGGCGCCGGCCAGCGTGGAGGCACGGATGTCGGTGTAGGCGCGCTTGCGGACGACGTAGAGTTTGCGCTCGAACGCGAGATCGTCGATCGGCTCGGCGCCGCGGCCGATGAACACCTGGCGCATGAACGGCTCCGCGGACTTCGCGGTTTCGCCGATCATGGAATTGTCCGTCTTGACGGTGCGCCAGCCGAGGCAAACGAGGCCCTCGGACTGCACGGTCTGCTCGAAGCGCTCTTCAATCCGGCGGCGGATCGTGGCGTTGCGCGGCAGGAAAATGAGACCGCAGCCGTATTCGCCGGCGGCCGGCAGCGTAAAGCGCAAGGATTTGCACGCGTCGGCGAGGAACTTGTGCGGCATCTGGATCAGCACGCCGGCGCCGTCGCCGGTGTTGATCTCGGCGCCCGAGGCGCCGCGGTGATCGAGGTTGCGGAGGACCTGGAGGCCGTCGGCGAGAATCTTGTGCGACTTCTTGCCGTGCATGTTGGCGACGAAGCCGACGCCGCAGGCATCGTGCTCAAACCACGGATCGTAGAGACCTTGTTTGGAGGGCCGGCCGGGCGAAGGGCGCGTGGGCGCACCATAAAGCAGAGGGGCGGGAGTAGAGTCCGGTTGCGGCGTGTTATTCACAGGAAAAAGGAAGGAAGCGGAGGAAGAGTGAGCGTAATTCAGGCCAGTCGGAGCGGCGCGGAGGGGGAAGATGGTCGGGCGTGGACGTAAAAAAGGGCCGTCTCGTGCTATGCGAGAGCGGCCCGGGATTAGTAGCGGATTGCTCTCAGCGTCGTCAGAAGAAGCGGATCGTTTTAGTGGCCATTTTGGCGTGTTCTTCGTCGGAGCAGCCCGCGTTGGTCGGGGTGTCGACGGGAGCGTCGGTCGGTTTTACAAGCGCGTTGCTGAGCAGGTAATTTTCGACCTCTTCGCCGGAAATGTCGGCGAGCATCACACCGTCGATCTCGACGCACGGCGAAAGCGGCTGGCCGGACTTCTGCACCATCTCGGCGTAATTCGCGCGGTTGTTGATGATGTCGATGTCCTCGTAGGGCAGGTTGTGCTTCCGGAGGATCGCACGGACGCCATTGGACCAGCCGCAGGACGGCTTGAGATAGGCTTTGATGTTCATGCGGTGAGCGTAGTCGTGGGCAAAAGCGGAGCAAGGTAAAGGGCGCGATTTCGCACGATCAAGCACTGTCTTCGGAATTTTTGGGGGAGTTCTGTCATAGAGCAGCGGCGAATGCGCGGCGCGTGGGAAAAATTCCTCTCACAACGGCGCGGAATTTTTCGGATCGGCGAGGAGCGCCTGAAAGCCGGGGTCGTCGCGCACCTTCCGCCAACGTGCACCCAGTTTCAGCTCGGGCACCGTAATCCCGCAGGGCACTTTAAGCAGGCGCCCGAGCATTTCGATGCACTCGGCTTTGTCGCCGAATCGCGCATGCACGGCCGCGAGGTCTTCCTCGGCGGACCACCGCAGTTGGGTTTGGCCCGGGGCCGAAAAGGTTTCGATGACTTGCCGGCCGACCGTGAGAGATTCTTCGCGCCGGCCGGCGGTGGCGAGCGCCCAGAGTTTCATCGTTTGCAGTCCACTCCCGCTGATTCCCGCCCGCGGTGCCTTGACCTCCGCGATCTCCCCCATCTCTTGCGCCGTCTCGAGGAGGATATCGCTCCGGTCGAGCGCGTCCGCGATATCGGCGCGCAAGTGCAGGAAATCAAACTGCCAGGCGATCGGTGTGTCTGCGGGGAGCCGATGTTCGGTCAACGCCAACGCTTCCTCGAACCGCAATCCCAGCCAAAGTAAGCTGGCCTTCGTCTCCGGATCGGAGTCGTAGCGCTCCAACGAGGCCGGGAACCGCCCGGTCAACCGATAGCGCAATTCATCGATCTCCGCGCGATTCACATTGAGGCCGCCATTTTTGATGCTCTGGGCGGCGGCTTCCTCGAACGCGGTGAGGTCGCGCAATCGCGCCGCACATCCCACCCGATTATAAAGCGCCCGCACGTGAAACGGATCGAGCGCGAGTGCCCGGTTATACGCGGCCAAGGCCTCGCGGGCCCGACCAAACCGTGCGAGCGCCGCGCCCACCCGATTATGCGCGTTGGGATCGTTCGGGAGGGCACGCGCCTCGTTTTGGGCGTAACCCAGCCCGCGCTCGGGATCGGGCTCGACCCGGGAATAGTAGACGGCGAGCGCGCCATCGCCCGCCCCTCCTGGCATGAGGGCCGACGCTCGATCCGCCCATTTTTTGGCCAGAGCGCCAAGGCCGGCCTGTTCCGCCGGACTCGACGAGGAGGAAATCCGGTAGGAATAAGCCACCGAGAGGAGACTGGCGGCCGACATAAACTCCGGATCGAGATTCACCGCGCGCTGGCACAGCTCGATTTGTTCATCGAAGGTGCCTTTGCTGGGGCCTTTCGTCGCCGGGAGGTCGCGCGCCTTGAGAAACAACTCATAGGCCTCGGCGTTTTTCGTCATGAATTTCGCGCCGGCATAGTGCCCCGTGCTGGTGTGGACCTGCAGCACCTTGGCCACCTCGGCGGCGATCTCATCCTGCACCGCGAAACCATCCACAAATTCGCGGTCAAAGCGCTGCTGCCAGACGAGGCTTTCATCCGACGCCCGGCGCAACTGCAAAGCGATGCGAATGCTTTTCCCCCGGCGTTGCACATTGCCGGTAAGCACGTAGGCCACGCCGAGCCGTCGGCCGATCTCGCCCAGTGCTTCCTTGGAATTTTTTAGCGAAAGCGCCGTCGATCGCGACAACACCTTGAGCCCGCCGAGGCGCGAGAGTGTTTGGATGATTTCCTCGTGCATGCCATCGGTGAAAAATGCATTCGAGGGCTCGGGGCTGAGATTTTCCAAGGGCAGAACGACGATCGATTTTTCATTCGTCGCCGGCGCGACCGTCGGCGCCGAAGAAACTTCCGCGGATTTCCTTCCTGCGGACGTCGCGCTGGGTGGCGGCGATTCGCCAAACGGGTGGTGCGCCACCCACCAGGCGGCGACACCGATCAGCGCCAACGCTGACACCGCAGCGATCGCCTGGCGCTTCCACGAGGCCGGATGCCCTGGCCGCAGAATGGCGCTGGTCTGATCGAGCGGCACGCTTGCGGCGCGCGTTGTTTCGTGCGCGACCACGCCCATGCGGTGCGACCAGAGTTTGAGCAGGCGTTGCTGCACGTCGGGTGTGACTAGGCCGCCAGGCAGGCGGGTCCATTGCACCTTCCGAAAACGATCGGGCACGAGCGCGTCGGGTTCGCGCGTGTCGTCGATCACGACTGGTAAAATAAATGGCACACCCGACGCGATGCTCATCGCTCGTTCGGCGGCGAGTTCCCATTCAAGCCGGAAGTAGCCTTCGTGCCGCGCCTGCGTGTTGGCCGAAATGAGCGGAATGAAGAGCACGCATTCCTTAATCTGGCGGCGGATTTTGGCGTCCCACTCGTCGCCATGTTCGAGTCCGCCATCGGCGTCGAACCAGACGTCGACGCCGTCGGCACGCAGCGAGTCGCAAATGCGCCGTGCCGCCTCCGCGTCTTGCGAGGCATAGCTCAGAAACACGGATCGGGATGTTGGCGTCGACTCGACGGACATGCTGGGGTGGCGCGAGCCTCGCCAAGGGTGCACTCTGCAGCAAGGCGGATGTGATTCACCTCGCGGGTGTCGGACGGTTTGGCGTGCTTTGGCCGCTGGGGTTCGGAATTTGGAGCTTCCCGCCATTCGCGGCGGGCTCTATCACGGCCCAAATGAAAGTCCTCGTGACCGGCGCAGCCGGCTTCATCGGTTTCCACGTCGCGCGTCGGCTCGCTGCCACGAAACGCTGCGAAGTCCTCGGGGTGGACAACCTGAGCGACTACTATGATGTGGACCTCAAGCGCGCGCGGATTGCGGAGCTGGCGAAGACGGCGGAGCGCATTGAAGCGAAAAACGCCGGCGCGGGCGGAAAAGGCTTTGAGACGTTTCGTTTTCTCCAGGCGGATTTCGCCGATGCGGAAAAATTCGCGGGGCTCGTGGCTTTTTTCAAACCGGAGTATGTCGTGCACCTCGGCGCGCAGCCCGGGGTGCGCTATTCGATGGAAAATCCCGCGGCCTACACGCGCGCCAATCTCGATGGCTTCGCGAGCGTGCTTGAGGCGTGCCGGCAGACGCGGCCGAAGCACCTGGTGTTTGCGTCCAGCAGCAGCGTTTACGGCGCGGGCGCGAAGTCACCCTATCGTGAGGACGACAACACGGACCAGCCCGTGTCGTTTTACGGCGCGACGAAGAAAGCGAACGAGCTCATGGCGCACAGCTACGCGCACAATCACGGCCTCAACGTCACCGGTCTGCGCTTTTTCACGGTTTACGGCCCGTGGGGACGGCCGGACATGGCGCCGACGCTGTTTGCGCGCGCGATCTGCGAGGGAAAACCGCTGAAGCTTTTCAACGCCGGCAAAAACCTCCGCGACTTCACTTATGTGGACGATATCGTCGACGGCGTCGTGAAGGTGCTGCTCTATCCGCCGGCCGAAACCCCCACCCCGCCCATGCGCGTCTTCAATCTCGGCCACCACCGGCCGGTTGAAACGGTGCTCTTCGTGAAAATGCTCGAGCAACTGCTCGGCAAGTCCGCGCAGCTCGAAATGCTCCCGCCGCAGCCCGGCGACATGTTCGAGACCTGCGCCGACCTCACGCGCGTGCAGGCCGCGATCGGTTTTACGCCGAAGGTTTCGCTCGAGGACGGGTTGAAGCAGTTCGTCGCGTGGTTTCGCGGTTACTATAAGCTGTAAGCTCAAAGCATTAAGCGGAAAGCCGCCCGCGCTCCGGCCTTTCAACTTTCACCCTGCAACTTTCAACCTCGATGAAAACCATCCTGCTCCTCGTCGCTTCGAACATTTTCATGACCTGCGCCTGGTATGGGCAGCTCAAGTGGAAGATTTTCGAAGGGAAGTCGCTCGCGATCGTCATCCTGATGTCCTGGGGCATCGCGTTCTTCGAATATTGCTTGATGGTTCCGGCGAACAAGGGGGGCTACGCGAGCGGCCTCACCGGCTATCAGCTCAAGATCATGCAGGAAGTGATCACGCTGGCCGTGTTCGTCGGCTTCGCGTGGCTCGTCCTCGGCGAAAAACTCACGTGGAACTACGCGGTGAGCTTCGGGCTGATCCTGCTGGCGGTGTATTTCGCGACGGCGTTCAAGCCGGGGACGCCACCGTCGCCTTGAGCCGTGGTCCCGCCCAAATTTTTCGCAAATGCTCAAACCGGGCTTGACGTGTGCAAGTGAACACATCACGTCTTGGCCGCGCCGTTTGCTCCGTCCTTGCCTCGTAAAACCCGGTTCGCACGCTGCCGACCGCGCATACTCTTAACTCAACCAAAGCCCTCAGACACCCTCCTGTTATGTCCAAAGCCGCTCCCGCCAAAGTCGCCACCGCCGCCCCCACCGTCGCCAGCCACGCCCGCGACAAGAACATCGATCTCGCGCTCTCCGCCATCACGAAGCAGTTCGGCGAAGGCTCGATCATGCGCCTCGGCAGCAACCAGAAGATGAAGGTCGAGACGCTCTCGACCGGCTCCCTCGCGATCGACCTCGCCCTCGGCGTCGGCGGTCTGCCCAAGGGCCGCATCATCGAAATTTACGGACCGGAATCGTCCGGTAAAACCACCTTCTGTCTCAGCGTCATCGCCGAGGCGCAGAAAAAGGGCGGCCTCGCCGCCTTCATCGACGTCGAGCATGCGCTCGACCCGAAATACGCCCGCGTCGTCGGCGTGAAGCTCGACGATCTCCTCGTTTCGCAGCCCGACTCCGGCGAAGATGCGCTCAACATCATGGAGACGCTCATCCGCTCCAATTCGATCGATGTCATCGTCCTCGATTCCGTCGCCGCGCTGATCACCAAGGCCGAACTCGACGGCCAGATGGGCGATATGACGATGGGCAGCCAGGCCCGCCTGATGTCGCAGGCCATGCGCCGGCTCACCGCCGTCGTCAGCAAGACGAACTGCGTGTGTATCTTCACCAACCAGATTCGCGAAAAGATCGGTGTGATGTTCGGCAGCCCCGAGACGACGTCCGGCGGCCGCGCGCTGAAGTTTTTCTCCTCGGTCCGCATCGACATCCGCCGCAAGGACCAGATCAAGACGCCCGAGGGCAAGGTCATCGGCAACCGCACGAAGATCAAAATCGTGAAGAACAAGATTGCCCCGCCGTTCACCGAGGTGGAGTTCGACATCATGTATGATGAGGGCATCTCGAAGATCGGCTCGCTCCTCGATCTCGGCCTCGAGCACAAGATTCTCGAAAAGAAGGGCGCGTGGATCGCTTATGAAGGCGCGCTCGTCGGCCAAGGCCGCGATGCCGCCAAGCTCGCGCTCAAGGAAAAGCCCGAACTCGCTGAAAAGATCGGCGCGGCCATCCTCGCCAAGGTCAACGTCACCGGCGGCGCCGTCATCACGGGCGAGCCGGAGGCGTAATCGGATAGGCTCGACGAACTTCGGGCAGCGGTGGTGTTCTAAGCGGCATGAGAATGCTCGCCCAGCGCATCGCCCTCGGCCTTGCGTTTACCGTCGCCCCGATTTTCGCGCAGGATCCCGCGCCCGTCGTCGTCCTCAAAGCGGCGGACCGCGTGCCGTGGTCCAACCTCAAGGAACTCCAAAGCTACGCTGCGCGCGGAAACCTCAAGGCCTGTGCTCAGCTCGGCGAACAACTTTTGCGCGGCGATGGCCTGCCGCAGGATGTGCCGCGCGCCTTGAGTCTCCTCGAGCAGGCGGCGCGTGGGGGAGTCGCCTCCGCCGCGTTCCGTCTCGGCATGATGCTCGAAGACGGCGACAACGTCGCCAAGGACGAGACCCGCGCCCTCGCCTACCTCCGCGCCGCGGCGGCGGGCGGAGCCGCGGAAGCGTTTCGGAATATCGGCGTCGCTTACTCCACCGGACGCGGCGTCAAGCGCGACTACGCCGAGGCGCTGGCGTGGCTCATGCTCGCGAAAAAGCGGGGCACCGCCGGCACCGTCGAAGACGAGCTGCGCGCACACATCCGTTCGCTCCGTCATCCCGAGTGGATTTCCGCCGGCGAACAACGCGCCCCGGAACTCGAACGCGAGCTCGCGCAAGGCAGCGTCGCAAAATTTCTCCCGCCGCCCGCGCCCTTCATTCCTGCATCGTCCCCACCCCCGACCGCGCCTTCCGGTCCCGCCGCGACCACGGGAAAACCTGCGCCCGCTCCCGGGATAGCCATCGAAAAGCCCCCGGTGGAAAAAATTCCCACCCAGTCCGCCGCGATCCCCGCCCTGACCCCGCCCACGCTGCCGGACTTGCCGCCGATGCGCAGCGTGGCCGACGACATCACGGATCACACCCCCGTCAAACTCGTGCTGCCGACGGGCCGGGCGCTGAGTTGGCCCAATCTCGCAGCACTTCAAGCCGCCGCCGATAGCAACAACCCCGATGCGCTCGCTGCCCTCGGTCAGCTTTACCTCACCGGCCAGCAAGTCTCGAAGAATCCCATCCTCGCCGTCTCGATTCTCGAGCGCGGGGCCAAGGCGGGCAGCGCCGATGCGGCAGGACAACTCGCGGAACTTTACACCAAGGGGCAGCAGACGGCGCGCGACGAAACGAAAGCCTTCACCTTCACCCTGCAGGCCGCCAAAGGCGGTGTGCGCACTGCGATCTACAATCTCGGCGCGCTCTACGCCAACGGGAGCGGCACGAAAGCCGATTACACCGAGTCGTTCACTTGGCTCCTCGTCGCGCAGCATTTCAATCTCGATTCAGGTCAGATCACGCGCGTCCGCGACTACCTTACCAAGACCGACGCGAAGCAAATCCCCCTCGCCGAGCGCCGCGCCGCCGAGCGCATCAAGGAAATCGAGGCCACCCGCGCAACTCTCGGTCTTTGAGCGTTAGGCGTCGCGCGCAACGCTATCAGCCCCGGTTTTCACCGGCCAACCTGTTCTACATCTCGGCGGGAGCGTTGTTTACGCGTTGCGGCGAGCCGGACAAACCGATTTCGTCTTCGGTTCGTTCCCGCCATGTCCCCTGCAGCTGCCGTCGTCTCTTCACCATCCGCCGATCGTGCGGGGCGCGAGCCTGTGTTTCACGTGCGCGAATTGCTCCGCGTTTACGGCGAAGGCGAAGCGGCCGTCACCGCCCTCCGGGGGGTCGATCTCGATTTGTTCGCGAGCGAACTGATCGTGCTGCTGGGCGCCTCCGGCAGCGGCAAGTCGACGCTGCTGAATCAGCTGGGCGGCCTCGATTCGCCCACCTCTGGCACGCTGCATTATCGCGGCTGGGATCTCGGGCATGCCGATGAGAAAGAACTCACCAACTTCCGCCGCGATGCCGTGGGTTTCGTGTTTCAGGCCTACAATCTCATCCCGAGCCTGACCGCCCGCGAAAACGTCGCGCTCATCACCGAGATCTGCGCCGATCCGATGGCACCCGAGGACGCGCTCGAACTCGTCGGTCTTGCCAGTCGCATGGATCATTTTCCGGCGCAGCTCTCGGGCGGCGAACAACAGCGCGTCGCCATCGCCCGCGCCATCGCGAAGCGCCCCGCCGTGCTCTTGTGCGATGAGCCCACCGGCGCGCTCGATGTGCACACCGGGATCACCGTGCTCGAGGCGATCGAGCGCATCAACCGCGACCTCGGCACGCTCGCCGTCATCATCACCCACAACGCGATCCTCGCCGACATGGCCGACCGCGTTTTTACACTCTCCGACGGACGCATCATCCAGGCGCGCACCAATACCCGCCGCGGGTCGGTGCGCGACCTCGCGTGGTAAATCGGCCTCGCGATGCGCGCCATGAGCCTCCTCGACCGCAAACTTCTCCGCGACCTCCGCGCGTTGAAATCCCAGGCGATCGCCGTGGCGCTCGTGATGGCGTGCGGCCTCGCGATGATGATCATGACGCGCTCGCTGATTCTCTCGCTGACGTCGACGCGCGACACGTATTACGAGGAGAATCGCTTCGCCCACGTGTTCGCCCAGTTGAAGTGCGCGCCGAATTCCGTCCGCGACGAGCTCGTGGCGATCCCCGGCGTGGCAACGGTGCAGACCGGCATCGCGATTCGCGCGGCGCTCGATGTGCCCGGGTTGGCCGAGCCCGCCGTCGGCCTGATCAATTCGCTCCCGGAACGCGGCACGACCGTGCTCAACCTTCCCTACCTGCGCGCCGGCCGCCTGCCGTTCGGCCGCACGACGCGCGGCGAAGTCGCCGCCGGCGAAGCCTTCGCCGAGGCGCACGCGCTCAAACCCGGCGACACGATCTCGGCGGTGCTCAACGGCACGAAACAGACGTTTCACATTTCCGGAATCGTGCTGTCCCCGGAATTTGTTTTCGAGGCGCCGCCCGGTGCCGCCCTGCCCGACAATAAAACCTACGGCGTCTTCTGGATGCCCTACCGTGAACTCGCGACGGCCTTTCAACTCTACGGCGCATTCAACAACGTGGCGCTCACTCTTGCGCCGGGCGCCTCGCAAGGCGACGTCATCGCTGCGGTCGATCGCATCCTCTCGCCCTACGGGTGCCGCGGCGCCTTCGGCCGGGAGAACCATCCATCGCATCGCCGCGTCGACGACGAGATCCGCGTGCTCGAAGGACTCTCGATCGCGTTCCCGCTCGTGTTCCTGAGCGTTGCGGCGTTCATGGTGAATTCGGTGATGAGCCGCCAGGTCACCCTGCAGCGCGAACAGATCGCGATGCTCAAGGCCTGCGGCTTCAGCAACGCCCAGGTCGGCGCCCACTATTTCAAGTTCGCGCTCGCGATTGTCGCCCTCGGCATCGGGCTCGGCGCGGCCGGCGGAATTTTTCTCGGGGGAAAACTCGTGATCATGTATCACCTGTTTTTCCGCTTTCCGCAGCTCGATTTTATTCTCGATACCAAGGTGCTGGTCGCCGCCGCGTTCGTCAGCGCGCTCGCGGCTTTCGTCGGCGTGGCCGGCGCGGTGCGCAAGGCCGTGCGATTGCCGCCGGCCGAGGCGATGCGACCCGAAGCTCCGGCAAGTTTCCGTCCCGCGTTGGTGGAAAAATTCCGTTCGGCGCGCTGGTTCAGCGCCTCCTTTCGCATGGCGCTGCGCAACATCGAACGCCGCCCGGTGCGGAGCAGCCTCACATGTCTCGCCCTGGCCCTGGCGACCGGCATCCTGATCGTGCCGAATACCTTTCGGGACGGCATCGACTACGTGCTCGGGTTTCAATGGGACATCGTGCAGCGGCAGACCGTGACGCTTTCGCTCGTCGAGCCACAGGCCGGTCGCGCCATCGCGGATTTTCGTCACCTGCCCGGCGTCGTGCTCGCGGAGCCGTTTCGTTACGTGACGGTGGAGCTGCGCTCCGGCCCGATCACCCGCCGGCTTCTGCTGCAAGGCCTGCCCGAACACGGCACGCTCAATCGCGTGATCAATGCCAATGCCGAACAACTCACGCTGCCCGAACGCGGCATCGTGATTTCCGCGAAACTGGCCGAGGTCCTGCAAGTGCGACCGGGTGACGAGGTGGTCGCCAAGGTCCTCGAGGGATCCGAACGCGAGCTGACCGTGCCCATCATCGGGCTCGCCGAGGATTTTGCCGGCACAGCCGCCTACATGGAGCGCCACGCGCTCAACCGGCTGCTGCTCGAAGGCGATCGGATCAGCGGCGCGCATCTGGCCGTGTCCTCCGATCGCTGGAACGATTTTTTGCATGCGGTGAAAAACACGCCCCGCGCCGCCGGGTGCGTGATCAAGGATTCGATTCGCGAAGGTTTCCGCAAAACCACCGGCGAGAGCATCGGGCTCCTGCAGAAGATGTATATGATGTTCGCGACGATCGTGGCATTCGGGATCATTTATAACAGCGCGCGGATTTCGCTGTCGGAACGCGCGCGCGAACTCGCGACCTTGCGCGTGCTCGGCTTCAGCCGCGGCGAAGTCGGCGCCGTGCTTGTCGGCGAACTGGTCATCCTCACCGTCGTCGCGTTGCCGCTCGGGCTGCTGCTCGGCTCCGCTTTTGCCCGCGGAATCATCGTGAGCGTGAACACGGAAACCGTCCGCCTGCCGCTCGTGCTCACCACGGCCAACTATGCCTTCGCGGTGCTCGTCGTCGCAGTCGCTTCGGCGTTGTCGGCGATTTTCGCTGCCCGTAAGCTCGCCGACATCGATCTCGTGAGCGCGCTGAAGGCGCTCGACTGAGCCCCGTTTTTTCATGAACCCAACTCCCCCACCTTCATCCACTGCGAAGAAAAACGGTGCGCCCGCGTGGCGCCGCCGTCTGCCGTGGTTCGGCGCCGCGGTTTTGGTCACGTTGATCATCGTGGGCCTCTGGCCGCGCGCGGTGCCGGTGGAAGTCGCCCCGGTCGTGCGCGGGCCGCTCGTCGTCACCGTCGACGAGGAAGGCATGACGCGGGTGAAGAACCGTTACGTCGTGTCGGCGCCCGTCGCCGGCCAGCTTCGCCGGATCGATTGGAAAGCCGGCGCGATCGTCGAGGCCGGCCAGACCGTGCTCGCGGTGCTCGAGACGAGCGGGGCGGATTTTCTCGATGCCCGCAGCCAGGCGCAGGCCGAGGCGCGCGCGCACGGCGCGGAGGCCGCCCGCGATGCCGCGCTCGCGCAAAAGGAGCGGGCCACCTCGGCCGCCAAAATGTTCACCGCGGATTTCGATCGCTTGAAGGAGCTCTACGCCAAGAAAGTTTTATCGACGCAGGAATTTGAAGCGGCGCAGATGCGCGCCGACACGACGGCCCAGGACGCGCGCGCGGCGGAGTTTGCCTTGAAGGTGGCGGAGTTTGAATTTCAACAAGCCCGCGCGCTCATCACGCGCGGCCAGGCCGGCGGCAACGCCGAGCCCCTCGCGATCACTTCGCCGGTCAGCGGCCGGATTTTGCGCGTGTTTCAGGAAAGCGCGCGCGTCGTGCCCGCGGGATTTTCCCTGCTGGAGGTCGGCGATCCCGCCGACCTCGAGGCACGCATCGAGGTGCTGTCGCGGGATGGCGTCGCGATCAAGCCGGGGGCGCGCGTGACGCTGGAACAATGGGGCGGCCCGGAGCCGTTGCAGGCCCGGGTGCGGCTCGTCGAGCCGTCGGCGTTCACGAAGATCTCCGCGTTGGGCGTCGAGGAGCAGCGCGTGTATGTCGTCGCCGATTTCACCGACCCGATCGAAAAGCGCCCCACCCTTGGGGACAGTTATCGCGTCGAGGCGCGCGTCGTCATTTGGGAAAATGGCAGCGCCCTGCGTGCGCCCGCCGGCGGATTGTTTCAGCGCGGCGGATCGTGGCAGGCCTTCGCGGTGGAAGGCGGACGCGCGCGTTTGCGCACCGTTCGCGTCGGCCGCAGCAACGGCGTGGAGAGTGAAATCCTGGAAGGCCTGAGCGAAGGCGAATCGATCGTGGTTTATCCGGGGGACAAAGTTTCGAACGGCACGCGCATCGCGCCGCTTTCGATCGGTGGACGCTAAGGAAACAGCCATTCCGCGCGCCACGATTCGCCTTCGCGCGTGAAGCGCTGGCGATCGTGGTGACGAAACGCGCGCTGCTGCCAGAATTCGATTTGTCGGGGCACGAGGCGCCGGCCGGACCAGTGCGGCGGCCGCGGCACGGCGCCGATCCCGAACCGGGCGGCGGCGAGCGCGACTTCTTTTTCCAGCTCGAATCGCCCGGCCATTGGCGTGGACTGCCGGGAGGCCCACGCCCCGATCTGACTCAGTCGCGGCCGCGTCGCAAAGTAAGCGTCCGCCTCGGCCTCCGCGACGGGCTCGACGGCGCCGTCGACACGGACTTGTCGCTCGAGCTTGGGCCAGTGAAAGCAAATGGCCGCCAGCGGCCGCGCGTTCAGCGCGTTTGATTTCGGACTGCGGAGATCGGTGTAGAACACGAACCCGCGCGCGTCCGCCTGCTTGAGCAAAACCATGCGCACCGAGGGCCCGCCGTGCGCATCCGCGGTGGCGAGCGCCATCGCCGTGGGATCGTGCGCCTCGGTGGCGAGCGCCGCGGCAAACCACTCCTGAAATTTTGCGAGCGGATCCGTCGTGGCCATCGGAGTGAGTTTGCGCCAATCACGGCACTCGGGCTCCGCACGCTTTGGTGAAGGACGCGCAAGGTTTGCACCGGGACGTTTGACTTGCGGCAATCGACCGCGAAGCGTCACCCTCCGCAAAAATGCCGCGCTTCACTGACACCATTGCTGCACTCGCGACGCCCTCCGGCACGTCGGCGATCGCCTTGGTGCGCATCAGTGGCCCGGACGCCGCGCAACGCGCGCGGGAAATTTTCCGCGAAACGCCCCCGCCCCGCCTCGCCCAGCATGGCGACTATCATGAGCGGGGCGGCGCGTTGCTCGACGACGTGCTGTTTACCTTTTTCCTGGGGCCGAACTCCTACACCGGCGAGGATTCACTCGAGATTTCATGTCACGGTAATCCCTTTATCGCGCAGAAAATTCTCGAGGATTTGATCGCGCGCGGCTGCCGGCTGGCCGAGCCGGGTGAGTTCACCAAGCGGGCCTTTCTTAACGGCCGCATGGATTTGAGCCAGGCGGAGGCGGTGATGGATTTGATCGGTGCGCGCAGCGAGCGCGCGCTCGCCGCCGCGAACCGGCAACTACGCGGCTCCCTCGGCAAGCAAATGTCCGCCCTGATCGATCGCTTGCTCAACGTCGTTGCGCGAATCGAAGCCTACATTGATTTTCCCGACGAAGATCTGCCGCCAGAGGATCGAGGCCTGGTCGAACGCGAGCTCGCGACGCTCGTGACCGACACCGGCCGCTTGCTCGCGACCGGCCACTACGGCGAATTGCTCCGCGACGGGATCAAGACGGTGATCGTCGGGGCGCCAAACGTCGGCAAGAGCAGTTTGCTGAATCGCTTGGTGGGGAGCGAGCGAGCGCTGGTCAGTCCCGAGCCCGGCACGACTCGCGATTTCATCGAGGAACGGATTGTGGTGGGTCCCCATTGCCTCCGAATCATCGACACCGCGGGAATCAATCCCACCCCTGCCCCGCTAGAGAAACTCGGCATGGACAAGACGATGGAGTGCATCGCCCGAGCTGATCTTCTCCTCTTGGTCATGGATGGCAGCGCGCCCGATATCTCCCCTCCGGCCGCATTAAGCAAGATTCTCCCTTGGGAAAAGATCGTCATTGCGTTGAATAAAAGCGATTTATGTGATAATCAGAAGCCCAACTTGGCCAGGCAAAACGGTGCGCCCGTCGTTCGTGTTTCAGCGCTGACCGGATTCGGCATAGAATCATTAAGTCAGGCCATCATCGCCCACGCCGATCGTTTCCAAGGGTCTTTCAACGAAGATTTTATTGCGATCAATGCCCGACATTCCGGAGCTTTGGACACAGCCTCTTCTCTATTGGTGGGAGCTCAGCAAAAGCTCGCTGAATCTCAACCCATAGAATTGATTGCAAGCGACTTAAGAGGAGTATTGGCTGCTTACGGAGAGATCACCGGTAAGATTGACAACGAAGCCATGCTGGATCGTTTGTTCGCAACCTTTTGCATTGGGAAATAAGCGGCGCCTCCCTCTCCTTTTCACCCGTGCAAGATCCCGGATCTCATTTTGACGTTATTGTGTGTGGAGCTGGCCACGCTGGCGTCGAGGCCGCGCTCGCTTCATCGAGAGCCGGCGCCTCCACCCTGCTCCTCAGCGGCAACATCGACACTATTGCCCAAATGAGCTGCAATCCAGCGATCGGTGGTCAGGCCAAGGGTCAGATCGTTCGGGAAATCGATGCGCTCGGAGGCGAGATGGCGATCAATACCGATGTCACTGGAATTCAATTTCGGTTGCTGAACGAAACCAAAGGACTGGCGGTCCAGTCACCGCGAGCTCAATGCGACAAGAAGGCGTATCAATTTCGGCTGAAGCACACGCTCGAACTTCAGCCGAATCTGCAGATATTCCAAGCGACGGTCACTGGACTCATTTTTGAGCAAGGCAAAGTAGTCGGCTGTAAAACAAATCTCGACTTGGACTTTCGATGCCGCGCCTTGGTAGTAACGACGGGAACGTTTTTGCGCGGCTTGATGCATATTGGCCAAAACAAAAACGAAGGTGGCCGGCTAGGTGACTTCGCCGCAAAAACGCTTTCGCAGAGCCTCATTGACGCCGGTATCGAGTTGCGGCGTCTAAAAACCGGCACGCCGCCGCGATTGCTGGGGCGAAGCCTCGATTTCAGCAAAATGGTGGAGCAAAAGGGCGACGCGGTCCCCACGTTTTTTGCTTTCCACGATACGCGAGATGACGGCGACTTGTTCCACGTAGAACGATCGAAGGAGAGCCGCATCGGCTGGCGACCCGGTTGTGAACAAGTTTCGTGTTGGATGACCTACACGACGCCTGAGACCGCCGACCTCGTGCGCTCGAACCTTCAACTCTCCGCTCTTTACGGCGGCCACATAGAGGGCGTTGGACCAAGGTATTGTCCAAGTATTGAAGACAAATTCGTCCGTTTTGCGGACAAGCCTAGGCACCTGCTTTTCCTCGAACCTGAAGGCCGAAGCACGAATGAGTTTTATGTGAATGGCTTGTCAACAAGTCTGCCGTTCGACGTCCAGCGCCGCATGGTTCGCAGCATTCCAGGCCTAGAGCGCGCCGAAATCCTCCGGCCGGCGTATGCGGTGGAATATGATTTCGCACCGCCGACCCAGCTGTTTCCCTCGCTCGAATCCAAGAAGGTCGAAAATCTGTTCCTAGCTGGCCAAATCAACGGGACCTCGGGTTATGAAGAGGCGGCCGCCCAAGGACTGGTGGCGGGCGTGAATGCGGCTAACAAGGTGAGGGGAGCAGAGCCCTTGGTCATCAAACGCCACGAGGCCTACATCGGAGTCTTGATCGACGATCTCGTCTCGAAGGGCACGAATGAACCCTATCGAATGTTCACGAGCCGCGCGGAGCATCGGTTGTTGTTCAATCATGGAAGCGCCGAACTCCGTTTAAGCAAACATGCCTCGGACCACAACCTGCTATCATCAAACAGAATATCGAAGATACGAGCGAAGCACGACCGCATCAACCACTGGGTTACTTTCTTCGAATCCAACAAGGGTAGTGGGGGAACGTGGGGGGAGAATGTCCGGCGTCTAGGATCACAAGTCATTCTTCCCGAAAGTTTTAATAAGGAAAGTAAACCGATCCGCGACGAAGTGTTTTATCGCGTGAGCTACCAAGGTTATCTCGCGCGGGAGCTCCGGCAGGTGGAAAAGCTGGCTCAAGTGGAAAAGATCAAGCTCAGTCCCGATATTAACTACCATTCCATCAATGGTCTAAGGAAAGAAAGCGCCCAAAAACTCTCGGAAATTCGGCCGATTACGTTGGGACAGGCCAGTCGAATCAGTGGTGTAAGCCCGGCCGATATCAGCATCCTCATGGTTTTGCTGGAGTCGGGTGGGGACCTCCGGAAATGAGCGCCGTTTCCCCCGAAGCGCGCTCTGATCCAAAGGAGAACATGGTCGGCACCACCCGATTCCTTGCCGCCATGGTGCAGCGCAAGGCGACGCTCCAAAAATCCCTGGCTCCCATCGTTTCTTCCGCCCATGAAATGGTGTGCGAGTTCGGCAGCGGCCACGGGCATTTTCTCGTGGCCTACGCGGAAGCCCATCCGCTGACCGTCTGCGTCGGCGTCGATATCGACACCGATCGCGTCGCGCGCGCCAATCGAAAACAAGCGCGCGCCAAGGCGCCTTGCCTCCATTTTTTGCAAGCCGATGCGAATCTCTTCCTGGAGATGCTCCCCGCCGGGATCGGCTTCAGTCGCGTGTTTATTCTTTTTCCCGATCCCTGGCCGAAAAAAAGGCATCACAAAAATCGTCTCATCCAACCGGCCTTTCTCGACGCCGTCCGCCGCCGTTCCAGCGAGCGCACCCGAATCTATTTTCGCACGGACCACACGCCTTACTTTGAGCAGGCGCACGCCGTCTTCGCCGGTCACGCCGCCTGGCAGATCGTGGACGAGGCATGGCCCTTTGAATACGAAACGGTTTTTCAGCGCCGCGCCGCGTCTTTTCACTCCCTCGTCGCGCAGCCGCGGATAGTAACATCATAAGCTGGCCGCGCCATTCTTGGGCCGGGGCTAATTCCGCCTGCGGATCGCGCTGACCGGCGATTTCAGGGGTTGACGGAGGGTAGGGGGTTAGCCTTTCTCTTTTCCCTTTCTCTCCTCGTTCCCGCTGCACGAACCCATGTCACGAGTCACCAAACTCGCCTCTCTTTTTCTGACCCTCGCCACCATTCCCTCGGTGTTCGCGGCTGAACACGCGGGCGTTTCGTCGGCCGCCGAGGCGCTCTTTCACCTCGGGCCATTGCCGGTGACGAACAGCATGGTCACGAGCTGGATCGTGGCGGCAGTTCTCATCATCGCCATCCGCGTCGCGATCAAAAAGCCGCAGCTCGTTCCCACGCGTGGCCAGGCGATGGTCGAAAACCTTGTCGAAGGAATCTACGATCTTATCTCGCCCATCGTTGGCGCCAAAGTCGCCAAGGCCGCGTTTCCCCTTCTCATCGGTCTGTTCACTTACATCCTGATCCAAAACTGGAGCGGGCTCCTCCCTGGCGTTGGCACACTCTACATCACCGATCACGAGACCGGTGGCTGGATGGAACTGATTCGTCCGGCCAACGCCGACATGAATGGCACGCTCGCACTCGCGGCGGTCGCTTTCATTTGCTGGTTCTACTTCATTATGCGCTACGCGGGCCCGGCGTTCGTGTTCAAGGATATTTTTGGCAACAAGGCCGACCAAAAAGAAACGCCCGCGATCATCTACTATCCGCTCTTCATCATCTTTTTTGGCGCCGGCTTGATCGAAATCATCTCGATTGCCTTCCGTCCGGTTTCGCTCTCGTTCCGACTTTTCGGCAACGTGTTCGGCGGTGAAAACCTGATGCACGCGATGAGCGGCATGCAGAAGTGGGGTCTGCCCGCTCCGTTCTACTTCCTCGAGCTGCTGATTGGTTTCGTGCAGGCCTTCGTGTTCACGCTCCTCGTGAGCGTCTACATCGGTCTCATCTGCAATCACGGCGACGAACATCACGAGGCCGGTCACGGTCACGACGATCACAAGGAAGCCGCCCACTGAGCGAAAAACTTTACCGTCGGGACCGTGCTTCGCGTGCGGACGACGGCAATCCAACCAACCAAGAAAGACACATATCATGAACCTCATCGCTGAAATTACCGGCTCCATTCAGGGCGGTCTCGGCTGCCTCGGCGCCGCGATCGGTGTAGGCCTCGTCGGCTTCAAAGCCGCTGAAGCCGTCGGTCGCAATCCTGGCGCCTCCACGAAGATCCTCGTGCAGGGCATCATCGGCATGGCGCTCGCCGAAGCCGTCGCGTTCTACGCGTTGTTCCTCGGTAAGTAACCCTGTTCGTTTCTCACCGCGTCGGCGCTCCGCGCTGGCGCGGTCACTTTCACGCTCCCGTCATGCTCTCCAACCTGCTCTTCCTCGCCCAAGCCACCGCTCACGCGGCCGAAGGCGCCGCGCATCCCGAAGCCGCGACCGGCATTTCCAAGATCATCCAGGATTTCGGCATCAGCTGGCCGTTCTTCCTCGCGCAGGTCGTCAACTTCTCGGTCGTCGCGTTCATCCTTTGGAAATTCGCGTTCAAACCGGTCATCGCGACGCTCGATGAGCGCCAGCAGAAGATCGCGTCCGGCCTGAAATACGCCGAAGAGATGAAGGCGAAGCTCGACGCCACGCAGGTGGAGACCGCCGCCATTCTCAAGAAGGCGTCCCTTGAGGCCTCGCGCATTGTCGAGGAAGCCAGCAAATCCGCCAAGGCTCTCGCCGACAAGCAGCAGGCCGAGGCCACCGCCCGCGTCGCCGACACCATCGCCAAGGGTCAGCAGACGATCGATCTCGAGCACAAGAAGATGCTCGCCGACGCCCGCGCCGAAATCGCCCGCCTCGTCGTCGTCACGACCGAGCGCGTGCTCGCCAAGAAACTTTCCGACGCCGATCGCGCCGCCTACAACGATTCCGCCGCGCGCGAACTCACCAACGTCTGAGTTTGATCTAAAAAATTCCGTCACCCGCGATGGCTTCCGCCGCCAAACAAATTCAGCAACTCGCCCGCCAGTTTTTTAAACTGAGCATCGTCGACGGCAAACTCTCCACCGATCGCGTCGCGGGCGTGCTGGAATACGTCGAGAAGCACCGCCCGGCCCACACGATCGCCGTGCTGAAGGCGTATCACCGCCTCATCGCCGCGGAAGCCGCGCGCAGCCAGGCCGTCGTCGAACATGCCGGCGCCATCACCGACGCCACGCTCGCCTCGATCGCCGCGGCGATGACGAAAAAATACTCGCGTCCCGTGACCGCCGTTGCCCGCAAGAACGACAAACTCCTCGCGGGTTTGCGCGTGCGCGTCGGCGACGACACCTACGAGTCCTCCATTGCCAACCAGCTCGGCGCCCTCGCGGCCGCCGTCTAAATTTTTCACACGAATCGCGCCTCGCGCCAACCCCTCCCACGTTTCCGATGAGCACCGTCCTCGACCAAATCGAACAGCAGATCGCCAAGCTCTCCAGCAAGGCCGTCAAGAAGAACACCGGCACCATCCGCACCGTCGCCGACGGCGTCGCCAAAATCGACGGCCTCTCCGACGTGATGTATAACGAGATGGTGCAGTTCCCCGGCGGCGCCATCGGCATCGCGCTCAATCTCGAAGAAGACGAAGTCGGCTGCGTCGTCCTCGGCGACGTCTCGAAGCTCAAGGAAGGCGACGAAGTCCAGACCACCGGCAAGCTCCTCTCGGTGCCCGTCGGCAAGGCCCTCCTCGGCCGCGCGGTCGACGCCCTTGGCAATCCCGTCGATGGCAAGGGCCCGATCGCCGCGACGGAAACCAATCCCGTCGAGAAAATCGCGCCTGGCATTATGGCGCGCAAGTCCGTCAACCAGCCCCTCTTCACCGGCATCATGGCGATCGATTCCATGATCCCGATCGGTCGCGGCCAGCGCGAACTCATCATCGGTGACCGCGGCACGGGCAAGACCACGATCTGCATCGATACGATCATCAACCAGGCGAAGATCAACAAGGTCGGTCTCGCTTCCGGCGATCCGAAATTCCGTCCGGTTTACTCCATCTACGTCGCGGTCGGTCAGAAGAATTCCAACATCGTCCGCACCATCTCGGCCCTCGAGAACGCCGGCGCGCTGGAATACACCATCATCGTCGCCGCGCCCGCCGCCGACAATCCCGCCAATCAATATCTCGCGCCGTTCTCCGGTGCGGCGATGGGCGAGTGGTTCATGGAAAATGGCATGGATGCACTGATCGTTTACGACGATCTCTCGAAGCACGCCGTCGCTTACCGCCAGATTTCGCTGATTCTGAAACGTCCCTCCGGCCGCGAAGCGTATCCGGGTGACGTGTTCTATCTCCACTCCCGCCTCCTCGAGCGGGCCGCGCGCCTCGACGGCAAGGGCTCGCTCACCGCGCTCCCAATCATCGAGACGCAGGCGGGCGACGTGTCCGCCTACATTCCGACGAACGTCATCTCGATCACCGACGGCCAGATCTTCCTCGAAACCGATTTGTTCAATCAGGGCATCCGCCCCGCGGTGTCTGTCGGTCTGTCCGTTTCGCGCGTCGGATCGTCCGCGCAGATCAAAGCCACCAAGCAGGTCGGCGGCAAACTCAAGGGCGAGCTCGCGCAGTTCCGCGAACTCGCGGCCTTTGCGCAGTTTGGTTCCGATCTCGATGCGAAGACCAAGGCTCAGCTCGAGCGCGGCGGTCGCATTGTCGAACTCTTCAAGCAGCCCGCGCTCAGCCCGCTGCCGATCGAGCTGCAAGTCGCGGTGCTCTTCGCGATGCAGAAAAATTTCTTCGATGCCATCGACACGAAGAAGACCGTCGCGGCCGCGGCTTCGTTGAAGGAATTTTTCACCACCCGCAAGGACGCTCTCCTCTCGGAAATCCGCACCAAGGCCGCCCTCGACAAGGATCTCGAGGCGAAACTCCAAACTGCCTGCGACGAGTGGAAGCCGACGTTCTCCGCCTGATTTCATTCGCGTTTCCGTTTCACCGCGCTTCCGCGATTAAAAACTAAAACCTCCCGTGGCCTCTACCCGCGACATCCGCCGCCGCATCAAGTCGGTCAAAAACACCCGCCAGATCACCAAGGCGATGGAGTTGGTCGCCGCGTCGAAGATGAAAAAGGCGCAGGCCGCCGCGCTCGCCGGCCGGCCTTACGCCGAACTGATGGCGCACATGCTCGCCGCCCTCGCGACGCGCGTGGAAGAAATGCAGCACCCGTTTCTCGCCAAGCGCGAGATTCGCACCCGCGGCATCATCCTCATCACCTCGGACAAGGGTCTCTGCGGTCCGCTCAACACGAACGTCTTCAAGCTCGTCACCGACATCAAGACGCCGGCGAAATACGCTGTGATCGGCCGCAAGGGCGCGCAGTTCATCGCCCGCACGAAGCGCGACCTCCTCGCTGATTTCCCGGCGCCGGATCGCACCACCTTCGCCGACATCAAGGTCGTCGCCGAATTCATGGTGAAGCAGTTCATGGAGGGCGCGGTCGACACCGTCGAAGTCATCTGGCCGCGCTTCCGCAACACCCTCCTGCAAGTCCCGACGCTGATGCCGCTCCTGCCGCTCACCAGCTTGCAGGACGTCCTCGCCGACCTTCGCTCCGACGCCGGCATCACGGCGCCCACCGGCGAGGCCAAAGCGGCGGAAACCCAGATGCTTTTCGAGCCCGACGCCTCAACCGTCCTCGAATCGCTCCTCCCGCTTTACGTTAACCGCGAGATTTACCAGCACGCGATCGACGCGAAAGCGTCCGAGCACAGCGCGCGCATGGTCGCGATGAAGACCGCCAAGGACAACGCCACGAAACTCCTCGGCGAGCTCACCCTCGAATACAACAAGGCCCGCCAGGCCGGCATCACGCAGGAAATCCTCGAGATCGCCGCCGCGCAGTTCGCCGCTTAATTTTTCATAACCCCTCGGTCTAAATTCTCCCACGCCACTTTTTCAAATGAGCAACACCGGCAAAATCGTCCAAGTCATCGGCCCCGTCGTTGACGTCCAGTTCGCAGAGAACGCCATCCCGCCGATCTATCAGGCGCTCACGATCGACTTCACGGTCAGCGGCAAAAAGGAATCGCTCACCCTCGAGATCCAGCAGCATCTCGGCGGCGGCGTGGCTCGCGCCATCGCGATGTCCTCGTCCGAAGGTCTCGTGCGCGGCATGCCCGTCGTGGACACCGGCGCTCCCATTTCCGTCCCCGTCGGCAACGGCGTGCTCGGTCGCATCTTCGACGTCATCGGCAATCCCGTGGACGGCAAAGGCCCGGTCAAGTTCGACAAGAAATACCCGATTCACCGTCCCGCTCCCACGCTCACCGAGCAAAACACCAAGGCCGAAATCCTCGAGACCGGCATCAAGGTCATCGATCTGATCTGTCCGTTCATCAAGGGCGGCAAGGCCGGGGCGTTCGGCGGCGCCGGCGTCGGCAAGACCGTCGTCATTCTTGAGCTCATCAACAACATCGCGAAGGCGCACGGCGGCATGTCGGTGTTCGCCGGGGTTGGTGAGCGTTCCCGCGAAGGTAACGATCTTTATCACGAAATGTCCGAGGCGGGCGTCATCGACCAAAAGGATCTCTCGAAGTCGAAGGTCGCGCTGGTGTTCGGCCAGATGAACGAGCCGCCGGGCGCCCGTATGCGCGTCGCGCTCTCCGCACTCGCGATGACCGAATATTTCCGCGACGAGAAAAACCAGGACGTGCTCCTCTTCGTCGACAACATCTTCCGCTTCTCGCAAGCCGGCTCCGAAGTGTCCGCGCTCCTCGGCCGCTCGCCGTCCGCGGTCGGTTACCAGCCGACGCTCTCCAACGAGATGGGCCTCCTTCAGGAGCGCATCACCTCAACGAAGAAGGGCTCCATCACCTCCGTGCAGGCCGTCTACGTGCCCGCGGACGATCTCACCGATCCGGCGCCCGCGAACACCTTCGCGCACTTGGACTCGACGATCGTATTGGAGCGCTCCATCGCCGAACTTGGCATTTATCCCGCGGTCGATCCGCTCGCGTCCGTTTCGAAGGCGCTTCAGGCCGACATCGTCGGCGAAGAGCACTACAAGGTCGCGCGCGAAGTGCAGCGCGTCCTCCAGCGCTACAAGGATCTCCAGGACATCATCGCGATTCTCGGTCTCGACGAACTCTCGCCCGAGGACAAGCAGACCGTCTATCGCGCGCGCAAGATTCAGCGCCTCCTCTCGCAACCGTTCGCGGTCGCCGAAGTGTTCACCGGCACGCCCGGCAAATACGTTCCCGTCAAGGAAACCGTCCGCGGCTTCAAGATGATCCTCGATGGCGAGCTCGATCACATTGCCGAGGGTGACTTCTACATGAAGGGTGGCATCGACGAAGTGATCGCCGCCGCCACGAAGAAATAATCCGTCATGGCCCTCACGCTCGAAATCGTCACGCCCGATGCCCGGGTGTATTCCGACACCATCGACTCCGTCGTCATCCCGACCGTCGAAGGTGAAGTCGGGATCTTGCCGGGCCACATCGCGCTGCTCACGCAGGTCGCGGATGGTGAGCTCCGCGTGACGAAAGGCAGCGAAACCGTCTGGCTCGCCGTCGGCGGAGGCTTCGCCGAAGTCGGCGACGACAAAGTCCGTGTGCTCGCCGAGCGCGCAATCACCGAGGAAAAGATCGACGAGGGCGCAGTCGAAGCAGCGCTGAAACGCGCCGAGCAACAAATTGCGGACGCGAAGCACGCGGATCCGGCCGAGTTCGAACACCTGCAAAGCATGATCCGTTTCGCCGGCGTGCAACTTGCGGTCAAACGCCGCCGCCGGTAAGCGGCGCCTTCGTTTGGCAGCTAAGGAATTCCTTTAGCGCGATTCATCCCCGTTTCACCGTCGATAAACTTGCTCACTCGCTGAAACTGAATCTCATTAGACGCGTCACCGACTAAATGAGCCGTTCCCCGCACGCCGCCAGTCTGCCGCTCTGCCAGCTTCCCGCTGGCGCACTCGGCCGCGTGTGCGCGCTTACCGGAGACGCCGAATTCTGCCAGCGCGTGCGCGAGATGGGCGTGGGCGAAGCCACCTTCGTCACCAAAATTTCCGGCACCGGCCCGTTTGTCTGTCAGGTCAACGGCAACCGCATCGCGCTGAGCCACAGCGCAGCGATGCTCATCCAAGTCGAGCAGCTCGCCCGGCGCTAAACGCCGCCGCGATGCCTGCGACCATCAAGCTCTCCGAGCTCGCTGTCGGCGCCTCCGCCATCGTCCGCGAGTTTCCCAAGACCGGCTCCGCCTTCGTGCGCTTGCGCGAAATGGGCCTGCTCGCCGGCACGAGTGTGACCCTGGTCCGCGCCGCCCCGATGGGCGATCCGCTGGAGATCAAGTTGCGTGGCTATCATCTCACGCTGCGCAAGACCGAAGCCGAACACGTGCTCGTCGAGCCCGCCTCCTGACATGGCCCTGCCGTCGCACTTCACGCACACCTCGGCTCCTTCGTCGACGCGCCAGCCGATCTATGCGCTCGTTGGAAATCCCAATTGCGGCAAAAGCACGCTGTTCAACGCGCTCACCGGCCTGAAGCAAAAGGTCGGTAACTATCCCGGCGTCACGGTCGAGAAAAAGATCGGCACCGCCTATTCGCAGCACGGCCAGCCGATCACGGTAATCGATTTGCCGGGGACCTATTCGCTCGCCGCCCGCTCTCCCGACGAAGCCGTCACGCGCGACGTGCTGCTCGGCCGCCGGCTCGATACGCCGCAGCCCGATCGGATTCTTTGCATCGTCGACGCCACGAATCTCGAGCGAAACCTCTACCTCGTTCACCAGATTCTCGATCTCGGCCGGCCGGTCATCGTAGTCCTCAACATGATGGACCTCGCGGCCACTGCTGGTCTCAACATCCGCGTGGCGCGCCTCGAACACGAGCTCGGCATTCCCGTCATCGCCTGCGAAGCGTGCAACGGCAAAGGCGTGATCGATCTGAAGCTCGCGATGAGCCGAGCGGATCTTCCGCTGTCCAAGCACGCGTGGGATATTCCGGCGCCGATCGCTCCCGCGGTGGCCGAGATTCAGGCATCGCTCTCCGCCAACGACGGCAAATCTCCGCTCATTGCCCGGGCCGAGGCCCTGCTCTTGCTCACCGATTCCGATGAGGTGCGCGTGGCGGGATCCACGGCGCTCAGTCCGCGCACGCAGGAAATTTTATCCGGTTGGAAGAAGCGTTGGGAAGGCGAGGGGACCGATTGGGCCGGGACGCTCGTCAACTCACGCTACGATGCCATCGGCCGCATCGCCACCGAAGTGGTCTTGCGCGCCGGCGTCGTTGGGCCCACCACCTCCGACAAAATCGACGCGATTGTCACGCACGGTGCCTGGGGTTGGTTCGTGCTCGCTTCCGTCATGACGCTGCTCTTCCTCAGCATCTTCACGTTCGCGCAGGCGCCGATGGACTGGATCGGCAACGGGGTCGATGCGCTCGCGAACGCCGTGAAGCACGCGATGCCGCCTGGCGATCTGCGCGATCTGATCACCAACGGCGCGATCGCCGGCGCCGGCAGCGTGCTCACGTTTTTGCCGCAGATCCTGATTTTGTTTTTCTTCATCGGGCTGCTCGAGGACACCGGCTACATGGCCCGCGCCGCGTTCATCATGGATCGTTTGATGAGCCGTGTCGGCCTGAACGGCAAAAGCTTCATCCCGCTGCTCAGCTCCTACGCGTGCGCCATCCCCGGCATCATGGCGACGCGCACCATCGAGCAGCCAAAAGATCGCCTCGTCACGATTCTCGTCGCGCCCCTGATGAGCTGCTCCGCGCGGCTGCCCGTCTACCTGTTGATGATCGCCGCGCTCATGCCCGGCGACCGCGTGTCGATCGTCGCGAAAGTCGGGCTCATGCTCGCCATGTATGCCTTGGGCACCGTGGGCGCATTTGGCTTCGCCTGGCTCTTCAAGCGGACGCTCCTCAAAGGCGAGCCGCCGGTGATGATCATGGAGCTGCCGCCCTACCGTCTGCCGCGCGTGAAGGATGTCGCGCTGCACATGATCGAACGGGCGTGGATTTTTGTGCGCCGCGCCGGCACCGTCATTCTCGGTATCAGCATCGTGCTCTGGTTTCTCGCCAACTATCCCAAGGCCGCGCCCGATGCCACGCCCACGCAGCAACTTGCGCAGAGTTTTGCCGGGCGGGCCGGCCACGCCATCGAGCCGATCATCAAGCCGCTCGGCTTCGACTGGCGCATCGGCATCAGCCTGATCAGTTCGTTCGCGGCTCGGGAAGTTTTTGTTTCTTCGACGGCCGTGGTCTTCAATGTCGAAAACTTTTCCGACCGCGACGACGATATTACGCCGCTGCGCAACGTTCTCCGCGCCGCGCGCTGGCCCGACGGCCGCGCGCTTTTCACTCCACTCGTCTGCCTGTCGCTGATGGTGTTTTACGTTTTTGCAATGCAGTGCATGAGCACGATCGCCGTGGTGAAGCGCGAGACCAACGGCTGGAAGTGGCCCATCTTCCAAACGCTCTACATGACTGGCACCGCCTGGATTCTCTGCTTAATTCTTTATCAATCCGGGCGGGCGCTCGGTTTCTAAGATGAATCCCGAAATTCAAACCCTGCTCGCGCTGGTCGTCGTCGCCACCGCCGCGACGTGGCTGGTGCTCCGCGCGCTCGCGAAGCGGAAAAATCCCGGTTGCGGCGGCGACTGCGGCTGCCCTTCGTCAGAGATCAAACTGAAGCCCAAACCCTGACACTCGGGACGCGAAAGATTTTCTTTCGTGTCTTTCAGGTCGTTCCCGGCCAAAAATTCTCCCATGGAAGTCCTCATCCGCGACAACGCCGAGATCGGCTGTGTGCTTGGCGCTAAGATCATCGCCCGCATGGTCCGTGAAAAACCCGACGCCGTGCTCGGCCTGGCCACCGGACGCACCCCGCTGCGCCTCTATCAGGAACTGATCCGGATGCACCGCGACGAGGGTCTCGATTTCAGTCACGTCACGACGTTCAACCTCGACGAATACGTCGGCCTGCCGGCCACGCACGATCAGTCCTACCGGTATTTCATGCGGGAAAATCTTTTCCGGCACGTCAACATCGACCTCAAGCGCACGCATGTGCCCGACGGCACCGCCGTCGATCTCCACGCCGAGTGTCGCGCCTACGAAAAGAAGATCATCGATGCCGGCGGCATCGATCTGCAGCTCCTCGGGCTGGGCCGCAACGGCCACATCGGTTTCAACGAGCCCACCGGCTCGCTGCGCTCGCGCACGTGGGTGAAAATTCTTTCCGAGCAAACGCTCAAGGATAACAGCGCGGTCTTCGGTTCGTTTGAAGGCATGCCCAAGCACGCACTCTCGATGGGCATCGGCACCATTATCGATGCCCGCCGCATTTTGCTGCTCGCGTTCGGCCCGGCCAAGGTGCGCGCCGTCGAGCATATGGTCGAAGGCCCACTCGCCGCCATCTGTCCGGGATCGGCCCTGCAGCAGCACCCGCGCGCCACGGTCATTCTCGACGAGAATTCCGCCGCGGGCCTGCACTACGCGGATCACTATCGCTGGGTCGACAGCCACAAGCTGCCCTGGCAGCGCTACGATTAAGCGGGGGCTGAGCGGGAAGTGGTTCTCAGCTGAAGCAAAATTTACGGCTGATTTGCACGCCATAGGGTTTCGGTCCGGGGACGGAATCAGGAAGCGATCCCGCGATCGTCGCTTCTCGTTGGGCGAATCGCGGGTCCAAGGCGCCAACATAACGGCGCGTGTCGCTGCCAGCGAACGGGCCAAAAACTCGAACCCTCAGATTGCCCCACCATGAAGATGCTGAATCGGCGCGGCCTCATTGCCGCCATTATCGGGCTCTTGATCCTCCTGCCATCGTTCGCGACGGCAGCGGTGATCGGCTCTTCGCTAAAGACCAAACTCAGTTCCGTTGCTCCCACCGCCTCCGTCGGCACCGTCATCGTTACGTTCAACGACAACGGCACGGGGCTCACGGACGCCCACCTCCGCGTCCTGACCGCCGCCGGCATCACCGTGGGCCGCAAGCTTCCCGCGCTCGGGATGGTTTCCGTTACCGCCACTGCCGCCCAAATCAACGCCCTCGCGCAAAAACCTTCCGTCCGCTCCATCTATGCGAACGATCAGCTGCACTGGTTGATGCACCAGGCGCGCGTGTTGACGGGTGTCGAAAAACTTCAGACCGATCCGGTCTTCACCACGGCCAATGGCGGCACGCCCGTGCTCGGCAACACGGATTTTTCCGTCGTGATCAACGACAGCGGCATCGACGCGACGCACGCCGACTTGGCGCTCGGCACGCACGTCGTCCAAAACGTTCAGATCCTCACCGACGAAGCTTCCGCCAACGCGGTGGTGAGCTTGGACCCCGCACTCAATGGCTTCACCCCGCTGCTCTTCCTCGAAAACGTGCCGAACACCGACACCCACATTGGCCACGGCACGCACTGCGCCGGCATTGTCGGCGGCTCGGGGGTGCGCTCCGGTGGACTCTACGCTGGCGTGGCACCCGGCGTTAACCTGATCGGCTGTGGCTCCGGCGCGGTTGAATTTATTCTGAATGCTCTCGGCGGCTTCGAATGGTCGCTCGCGAATCAGGCGCGCTACCACATTCGCGTCATCTCGAATTCGTGGGGTGGCACCGGCCCGTTCGAACCCGATAATCCCATCAACATCGCCTCCAAGCGCGCCCACGATCGTGGCATCGTCGTCGCATTTGCCGCCGGCAACGAAGGTCCCGCGCCCGACACTCATAACCCTTACGCCAAAGCGCCGTGGGTAATCTCGGTTGCCGCCGGCACCAAGGAAGGCGGCCTTGCCAGCTTCTCCTCCCGCGGCACGCCCAAGGCCCAGCGCCTTACTGATAGCGACCCCAATAACGATTTCGATGCGCCCACGATCACGGCGCCGGGGACCGGCCGCGAATTCGAAACCGATGCCGGCAAGTTCACCGCCGCGATCGTTTCCACGCGTTCCTCGTCCAACGTCGTCGCTAACGGCCTCACGAATGACACCGAGATCCCCGCGAACTATCTGCCGTTCTACACCCAAATCTCCGGCACATCGATGGCCACGCCCTTCATCGCCGGTGTCGTGGCCCTGTTACTCGACGCCAATCCGCTGCTGACACCCGATCAGGTGAAACAAATTCTCATCGATACCGCGACCGCCATGCCCGGCTACGAGGAATGGGAAGTCGGGGCCGGCTATGTAAATGCCGCCGCCGCCGTCGACAAGGCGTTCAACATGTCGAAACCCTACGCGTCGCTCGCGCGCCCGAATTTCAACGCCCAGGTTGCCACGGTCCATGCACCCACCGAGACCTTTACGATTGCTTACAGCCCCTCGGCGACCGCCGGCCCCGACAGCACCAACGCGCGCCACTTTACCGTCGCGTCCAACGTCGATCTGCTCGAGGTCACGATCAAATACGGCAACACCGACCTGACGCTCTTCGGCAATATTCTCATCCTTCGCCTTTATGCCCCGGACGGTCGCACGTTCTCCGATGCGGGTAGCGTGCTCTTCGTCACCGATACGCCCCAGCGCTATTTGCGCGTCATCGCTCCGATGCCCGGGACCTGGACCGTCGAAGTGCGTGGCGCACGCGGCCTCGCGGCCGCGCCCCAAGCCAGCTCACCGATCGCGGCCGCCCTGCCCGATCAGGTGAATACCTCGATCGATCGCACCTCGCTCAATCTCGGAACGGTCACCGATATCGCCGGCACACCTTACGAAGCCGCCATCACGCACGCCCTCAAATTTCACTATCTCGATATCTGGCCCGACAATACCTTCCAACCTTGGTGGACAATCTCACGCGCCGATTTTGCCGACGCGCTCGCGATCAACGTCCCGGTGCGCCAGGCGGTCAATGCGCCCTATTTTACGGATGTGGGCGCGCCCCAACCGCTCGCGCAGGCCGTCACCGCGAAAGGCGCGGGGCTGCGCCATTTTGATTTCAACGTTGGGGGCTTCCTCGCGACCTCCGGCGGACTCTTCGTCCCCGGTGACACGGTCGATCGCCTCGACATCGCCATCGCGCTCGTCCGCGCCCTCGGCCAGGACGCGCAAGCTCGCGCGCTGATCGGCAGCCCGGTGACCACCACCGACAGCAACGGCCAGCCGATCGTCGTCGCCGACGTCGCGGACATTCCCGCCGAGTTGCGCGGCTATGCCCAGATCGCGTTGAACGAATCGATCATCGCACCGGTGTTCGTCGCGCCGGGCGTCGCGCAGTTTAGGCCGAACGACACGCTCAGCCGCGGTGCGCTGGCCGCATCGATCGTCAGTTTCCGCACGGCCTTCTCCCAAAAGTAAACTTCACGTTTCCCGGCCGTGCGCCGCCTACGCTCCTCGCCTCGCGCGAGGAGCGTTGCTTTACGCCGGCATCGCCCCGGTGGTCGGCCGCGCCCGCGCAATCGGTAGCACCGCCATCGCGGCAAACAGGCATAACGCGCCGGCGCCAATGAACGCCCACGCGTAGCTTCCCAAACTCGTGCGCAGCACACCCGCGGCGTAGGCCGCGAACGCCGCGCCGACTTGGTGGCTCGCGACCACCCAACCGAACACGATGCTCGCCTTCTCGCGCCCAAACACTTCCGCCGTCAACCGCACGGTCGGCGGCACGGTGGCGATCCAATCCAGTCCGTAAAACACCGCAAACACGCCGAGACCCAGCGTTGGCCCCAGCAGCGCCTGCGGCAAAAACATCAACGACAAGCCGCGCAGCCCGTAATAGCCGAAAAGCAGGTAGCGGCAATTATAGCGATCACTCAGCCAGCCGGACGCCGTGGTGCCGACGAGATCGAAAAGGCCCATCATCGCGAGCAGGCCCGCCGCGCGCACTTCGGGAATGCCGCAGTCAAACGCGGCCGGAATGAGATGTGTTCCGACGAGGCCGTTGGTGCTCGCCCCGCACACAAAAAACGATCCGGCCAACAGCCAGAAATCGCGCACGCGCACCGCCTCGGCCAGCACCGCGAGGGCGCGGCGCGCGGGATTACCGGCCGCACCGAGGGGCTTTGCCACATCCGGCGCACCGCTTTCGCCAAACGGCCGTAAGCCCACGTCGCGCGGATCGTCGCGCATGAAAAACCAAATTACCGGCACCACCAGCGCCGTGGCCACCGCCACCATCATGGGGGCGGAGCGCCAACCGCTGGTCGTCACCGCGGTCGCCAGCGAGGGTAAAAAAATCAACTGGCCCGTCGCCGTGCTGGCGGTAAGCACGCCCATCACCAGCCCGCGGCGCTCCGTAAACCAGCGATTCGCCA
>JADMIO011638366.1_pt1 | contig 41550 bp, 40 predicted proteins | sample 8958161 | NCBI WGS metagenome assembly JADMIO01 (sample SAMN16585339, study PRJNA669376) | soil metagenome | isolation source: Crop rotation soil | place: USA: Cullars Rotation, Alabama | collected 2011 | reverse complement strand
CCGCGACTTCAAGTCACGTGAATTCCAAGCTTCGGATCCCACTGTGCTGGAAAGGGATCTCGACGCGGCGATCGAGCGCGTCGCCGGGCAGGGTGGTGTGTTGTACGCGCAGGGCACCGCGAGTTCGGGTGTGTCGCTGTTCGTCGCCGACGACCGGCTCGTGTTCGATTACAACTTCTTCGGCGAGCACTCCGTGGTCGAGTCGGAGCGTGAGGTTCCGGTCGGCCGGTCCGTGGTGGGCGTTCGGTTCCGCCGGAGCGGACGCAGCGGTACGGCCACGCTGACGATCGACGGCGAACCCTGCGGCGTGCTCGAACTGCCTGTGATCATGCGCATCATTTCGAGCCTCGGCTCGAGCGTGGGCCAGGACCACGGCTCGCAGGTGAGTCCGCGCTACAGCGGCCCGAACCCGTTCGGTGGCCGGCTCGAGCGGCTCGACGTGCAGCTCGTCTCCGAACGTCAGGCCGATACTGCTGCGGCCGAAGCGCGCGAAATCATGTCGCGCCAGTAGCAATTCGGCGAGAGACTGGGCGCATGGATCTCGATGCGCTGATCGACGAGACGCAGTTTTGCGGCGTGGTGCGCGTCAGGCGCGCGGGCGCGGTCGAGGTCGAGCGCGTGTCGGGGTTCGCCGATTGGGCGCACCGCGTGCCGAACACGATCGACACGCAGTTCGGCGCCGCGAGTATCACGAAGAGCTTCACCGCGGTCGCGGTGATGGCGCTCGTTGTGGACGGGCTGCTCGGGCTCGACACGCGTGTGCGTGAACTCTTGCATTACGACGCGCTCGCGCTCGTCGATCCCGCCGTCACGATCGGCCACTTGCTCGCGCACACCTCGGGGATCGGCGACTACCTCGACGAGAGTCTCTCCGAAGATCACGACGGCTACGTGATGCCGGTACCGGTGCACACCCTCGCCGCCCCGGCTGACTACCTCCAGGTGCTCGGCGGGCACCCGCAGAAGTTCGCGCCCGGCGCGCGCCTCGAGTATTGCAACGGTGCGTACGTGATGTTGGCGCTCGCCATCGAGGCCGCGACCGGGCGCGGCTATCACGACGTCGTCGCGGAACGCGTGTTCATGCCCGCATCGATGCACTCGAGCGCGTTCTTGCGCAGTGACCAACTTCCGGGGTCGGCAGCGATCGGCTACATCACTGCGGAGGGCGATCCCGCCTGGCGCACGAACGTGCTGCACCTGCCGGTCCGCGGCGTCGGTGACGGTGGCGCGTACACCACGGTCGACGACATCGACGCGTTCTGGCGGGCGTTGTTCGACGGGTCGATCCTGCCGCGCGATGTGGTCGACGAGATGCTGACGCCGCAGGCACCGACGCCCGACGGCGAGGTGCGGTCGCGTCTTGGTCTCGCGCTCCTTGCCGACGCCACGATCGTCACGCTCGAGGGCGCCGACGCGGGAATCTCTAGTTGGTCGGCGCACGCGCCGGCATCGCAGGACACCTACACGGTGCTGTCGAATACGTCCGACGGCGCGTGGCCACTCGTGAAAGCCATCGAGGCACAGCTCGAAGGCTGATCTACGACGACTGGCGTTGCGCGCGGCCTCGGCGGCAGACATCAGAAACGCCGTCGCGATCTCTGTTTATGCGTTGAGTGATCATGGTGAGGTCCTTCGTGGACGGAAGATCGCGCTCAGGATCCCTGACCACAACGCTCACAGATATCGGCCACCTGGCCGATATCGGCGCTCGGGATCACGAACGCTGGTCGTAGAGGCAGAACTCGTTGCCTTCTGGGTCGGTCATCACGGTGTGATCGTCGTAGTTGGCGGCGGCGCTGCCATCGAGGTCGACAATGCGCACCACATCAGCTCGACGGTCGCTCGACTCGACATCCAGGTGCAATCGGCCCTTCACGTTGTCCGACCGGTTCACCTCTTGGAAGCAGATCGACGGCCCGTCTCCATCGAGTATCACCGTGGGATCGGTCTCTGGTGTGTAGCCCAACGACGCGAGCCGAGCGATCTCGTCATCGTCATACGGTCGGATGTCGTAGTCATCCAGCACCGCAGCCCAGAATCGGGCGAGCGGCGCAGCCCGCTCGCAGTCGAACACGATCTCGCACAACCTCGGCATACCTCCAGTTTGCCGCGCTTTGATGTGATTCAGTGCCGCGAGAGGGAACGCATTCGCAACAAAATCGGCGCACCGCGTCCGCTGCAACAGAATCCGCGCCGGGCGCCCAGCGATCTATGCGTCGCGCCGGGTGATTTCGTAGGTGCACGCGTGCTCGCCGGCCACGATGTGCGTGGTGCGCTCCACCACGGCGTCGGGCAGTGCGGCTCGGATGAACTCGATCTCGCTCGAGCACGCGTGCGGGTGCTGTTGCGCGACGGCAAGGACGGCGCAGTTGTGTTCGATGACGAGGAAGTGGTCCTTGCCGACGCGCTCGAACGACGCGAGGTAACCGTCGTCGTCGAGGATCGCGGCCAGCTCTTTCACGCGCGCCGCGAAGTTCTGTTTGCCGGCGAGTCGAGCTTCGGCGGCAACGATGCGCTCGTCGCGCCGGTGCTCGAACGCCGCGGCCACGTTCTCGGGCGCCATGTAGCCGAGGAGTTGGTTCGTGAGCTCGCCGTAGGCCTTCGGAAACAGCGGTTCGGCCTTTGCGGTGAGACGGTGCACGCGCTGCGGTCGACCGCGCCGCGCCACCTCCCGCGGTGCTGCCGTCGACGACACGAGTCCGTTGGCCTCGAGACCGGCCAGATGTTGTCGAGCGCCGGAAACGCTCATACCGAGCGCGCTGGCAAGCTGCTCTGTGGTCGCCTCGCCGCGCCGGCGCAGCGCGTACAGCACGGCGCGCTGCGCCTCGGAGATCGGCGAAGGCGTATCGACCGTCACGGTACCCATCGTGTCACGTCCGTCTCCATTGCGGCCGCCTGCGGCTGCGCTGCGAGCTCCCTGCGCACGCATATCGCTCCTTCGTCGCTCCTGCGCTGCTTCGGTCGCCGCCATGGCGATCGATCAGTCGTTCGCTCAACCTGGAAGCAGCAAATGGCTGTCGCCGAATTCGTGCCAGTGGTATCCGGCCGCGACCGCCTCGTGGTAGGCGAGCTCGAGCGCGGGCCGTCCGGCGACGGCTTCGAGCATCTGCAGGTGTGTTGCCTCGGGCGCATGCCACCCAGTGAGCAAGCCGTCGACGGCGTGCACACCACGCTCGGGTGTGATCACCACGTCGGTCCAACCGGCGGACGCGTCGGTGATGCCGTCGACGCCTGTCGCGCTCTCGAGTGCACGCACCACCGTGGTGCCGATGGCCACGACGCGGTGGCCCGCGGCGTGCGTGGCGTTCACGATCCGTGCGGTGCGCCGCGGCACGCGGTAGCGCTCGGGGTAGGGGAGCTCGTTGCCTTCGAGCGACGCGACCCCGGTGTGCAACACGAGCGTGGCGATGCCGATGCCGCGCTCGGTGAGTGATGCGAGTACGTCACTGGTTACCGGACGCCCGGCTGACGGCATCTCGGCTGAACCGGGTTCGTCGGCGTACACATTGCGGTACGCGTCGATCGGCCATGTGGCCGGTACGTAGCGGTAGCGAATCGGACGTCCCCACTGCTCGAGGTACGTCACGACCGAGTTCGGCAGATCGAGCGTCGCGATCCACAGCCGTTGTGATCCTGCAAGGTGGTCGCGCAGTTCGAGCGCTGCACCGCCGGGTAGCTCGAGTCGATGACCGGCGAAGTCACCGATGTGCGGTTGCGTCGCCGCGCCGTCGACCGGATGACGGACTTCGACGAGCCAAGAACCGTCGGGCATCTCGGTGGAGAAGTGCACGACGACGTACTCGCCGTGATCGATCGCGTCGACCGCGGCCGGCACCGTTGCCGACGTGTTCAACACCACGAGATCGCCGGGCTCGAGGTGACGAGCGAGGTCGTACGCGTGGGTGTGCAGCGGCGCTTGCGTGCCGCGCGACACCATGAGGCGGACGGCGTCGCGACGTCCGAGCGCGATCTCGGGCGGTTCGGTGGCTTCGAGTGCAGGTGGGAGATCGAATGCGATCGGCTCGGTGAACGTGACCGAACGGTCAGTGGCCGACCTGACGGTTGCTGCGGTGGTCATGGTCATGCCACCTCCTGTGCTTCGTTGACGTGCGCGGCGCGGTAACGGCCCGATGGCGCATTGCCGTTGATGAGGGCGAGGATGCCCGGAACGCTCGCATCGGGGAGCGGGCGGTCGGAGATGTCCTCGCCCGGGAACGCGTCCTGATGCATCTGCGTGCGCATGTCGCCCGGGTCGATGGTGAGCACGCGCACGCCCGGGTTCTCGACGGCAAAGATCGCACCGAGGTGGTCGAGTGCGGCCTTCGTGGTGCCGTACACACCCCATCCCTCGTAAGCCTCGACCGATGCATCCGACGTGATGTCGACGATCGTGGACTGCTCGGAAAGACGCGGCGCGACGGCCTGTATCAACGCGAGTGGCGCGAGCACGTTCGTGGCGAACAGGTCTGCGAGTTCGTTCGGATCGACCGAGCGCAGTTCCGGCAGCGGCGACGGGCCCAAGCCGCCGGCGTTGTTCACGAGCAGGTCGATGGAAGGTCCGGCCGCGTGCACAAGGGCCTCGCGGTGCGCGGCGTCGGTGACGTCGCCGGGCACGATCGTGACGTTCGCGTCCGAACCGAGCGCGGACCGCAGTGCGTCTCCGTTGCGGGCGTCGGCCACAACGTGCCAGCCGCGGGCAGTGAGTGCACGGGTGAGGGCCAGGCCGAGCCCCCTCGATGCCCCGGTGACGATTCCAACGGGTGTGCGGGTGGGTGTGCTCATGGCTGCTCCTCTCGTCTGCTCGCATTTTACAACAGCGATTACTGTTGTAAATAGGTCAGCAGGAGAAAAGTCAGCCTCGGCGGGCCCACACGGCGTACAGCGGGTCGTGACCCGAGCCCTCGGTCACGGTGACCACCTCGGGCGACTCGAAGCCCTCGGCGAGTTCGAAGTACTTGGCGACGATCGCGCAGTGTGTCCCGTCGTCGCTCAGCCTCCAGCCCATGATCGCCTTGGTGGGGAACAGGCGGTTGGAGAACGTGCACACGAACACGCCGTCGCGGCGCAACACTCGCGCCACCGAATCGAACACTTCGAGTGGCCGCGTCAGGTAGTCGACCGACACGCAGCACACCACGGCGTCGAAGCTCGCGTCGGGAAGCGGGATGTTCGGATCGCGATTCAAGTCGTGCACCACGCGTTGCGTCGCCATCGGGTTGGCGTCGAGTTCGACGTGGTTCATGCCGAGCACGGTGAGCGACTGCGGTGCGTTCGTGAAGTGCGACACCCACGAGCTCATGATGTCGAGCACGTCGCCAGTGATCTCCAGTTGTTCGTAGATCGAACCGACCGCAGCGATCGCGTCGTCGTCGATGTGCGTGACGAGCCGCGGATACGCGTAGAACTCGTCGTCGGTGTGGTCGTCGTCGCGATCGAAGAACCACTTGGGAAACTGGTCGTAACGCGGGTCGCGTGCGGCCATCGCGTGCGACTCTACCGACACGCTGCCGCATGGGCTCGGCGACGCTCGTTAGTGTCGTCATTGTGACGAGTGGCGAGCCGAACCCTGCGCCGTTCGCGGCGGGGTCGGTGTCGTTCCGCAGCTACCCACACGACGAGCTCGACGCGGTGACGAAGATCGACGAGGTGTGCCGGCAGTCCGCGCTCGCAGTGGAGCACGGATTCGACGGCGTGATGACGAGTGAGCATCACGCGGGCTTCGCGGGTTACTTGCCGAACCCGTTGCAAGCCGCGAGCTTCGTACTCGCCGCGACGGAGCGAGGCTGGGCGGCACCGTGCCCATTGCTGCTCACGTTGCGACCCCCCGCGCTCGTTGCCGAAGAGATCGCGTGGCTCGCGGCGCGGTATCCGGGCCGGGTCGGTCTCGGTGTCGCCGCGGGCGCGCTCGCGGTCGACTTCGAAGTGATGGGTCTTGCCGCCGACGACCTCGGGCCGCGTTTCACCCGCGCACTCGACGAACTTGTCGCGCTCGTGCACGGACGTGTGCAAGGACCCCTTGCCGCAGACGCCGCGATCGCGCGATGCGCGACGAATCCCATTCCGCTGTTGAGCGCGGCATCCAGCCCTGGTGCCGCGCGCCGCGCAGCACGTGTGGGCGCGGGTTTGTTGTTCGACTCACTCACCACGCCGCAGCGCTGCCGCGAGTTGTCGGACGCCTATCGCGCCGCTGGAGGCGACGGGCCAGTCGTGCTCATTCGTCGAGCGTGGCTTGGCGAGCCGCCCACTGCCGATGTCGACCGGCAAGTCGGCGTATATCGCGGCTACGCGTCGTCAGGCGCCACATCGCATTGGGGCGCGAACGAAATGGCGACCAGCCGCGACGCGGCCGAAGTGGCAGAGCGACTGTCCGAAGCAGCGCGCGACAGCGGCGCGAACGCACTCAATCTGCGTTGTCACGTGCCGGGTGTGGGTGTCGAGGCCGCACGGGAACAGATCGTTGCGTTGGGCGAAACCGTGGTGCCGATGCTGCGACGCAGCCTCTAGGTGTCGGTGGCGCCGCGCAGGTTGCCCACGCCGTAGATCGCGAGGCGTGCGATCTGGCCGTCGGCGATGGTGAACACGTCGGCCACTTGCATAGGCCCAATAGTGGTGGTGAGGTCGATCTCGACTGCGACGCGATCGCCGTCGACGAGGAACGGTCCGAGCGTGGGCTGGGGTTCGATCGCGAACGCGAGTTCGGCGTAGTAGTCGGCGATCGCGTCGGCGCCGACGAACGTTCCGGTGGCGGTCACGAGCTCGGCATCCGGCGCGAACAACGAACGCAGCGCGTCGGCGTCGCGTGCACGCACCGCGTCGAAGTATGCCGATGCAACCGCACTGGAATCGGCCACGGTTACGCCTCGTCGAACAAGACGACGGGAATGTCGCGATCGGTGCGGGCTTGGTAGTCGTTGTACGCCGGCCACGCCTCGACGCAGTGCGGCCACCACGCCTGCTTCTCCTCGGCGCTGGCGGTGCGGGCGCGCAGCTGCATCACCCGGTCGCCGTCCTGCAACGTCACCTGCGGATCGGCGAGCACATTGAGGTACCACACCGGATGCTTCGGCGCGCCGCCCATCGACGCCACGACCGCGTATTCGCCGTTGTGTTCGACGCGCATCAGCGCCGACTTGCGGAGCTTGCCGGTCTTGCGGCCACGCGTGGTGAGGACCACGATGGGCTTGCCGTCGAGGAGGTTGCCTTCCTGGCCTCCGCTTGCCTCGAACTCTTCGACCTGCTTGCTCACCCAGTCCCACGGACTCGGTTCGTATTCACCTTCGAGCGACATGGGCGTCATTTCATCACGATCGGGTTGATCGGCGAACCGCTCGAACCGATCACCGGCAACGGCGACGCCACGAACATGCCTTCGTACACGCCGTCATCGGCGCAATCGGCCGCGAGTTCGTCGAGATCGAACAGCTCACCGATGAGCAGGCCGAGGTCGCGTAGCGCGGCAACGTGGAACGTGAGCATCGGCGCGCCTGGCTCGGACGGCACCACTTCGCACGCCGCGTTGTCGCACGCGATCATCGCAACGTCGTGGTCGGCGAGCCAGGGGATCGCGCGCATCGACAAGCCGGGTTCGTCGTGCGTGGCGAACTCGGGCGTTCCTGGGCGCTGTTGCACCTTCCAGCCGATCTGCCCCGTGCGCACGAGCACGACGTCGCCCGCCTCGACCGCAGTGTGCTGGGCGCGTGCTGTTGCGTCGAGTTCGTCGGCGCCGATTCCGAAGCCCGCGTCGAGACGATCGACGCCGAGGTGACGCGCGACGTCGAGCACCACGCAACGACCGACGAAACCTTGCGCGGCAAGCTTGTGCACGCCGAGACGCCGTGCGCCCGACGCGGCGGTCACCACGCCGGCCCAGTAGCCGTTGTACAGCGTGTGATCGCCACCGACGTGTCCGAAGCCGTCGACTTGTGTGGACGCCTGCAACGCCATCACCACGTAGTCGTCGGAGGTTTGGAAGCGGCTGCCGCCACGACCACCATTGAGCACGCCGTCGCCCGCGGCGAATCCGTAGAGATGCAGCGGCTCAGCGCGATATCCGCCGGGCGTGGGCTTGCCGATCGGAAGACCGAGCGAGAATCGCTTGCCGGTGCGCACGAGGCGCGCCGCCGCGGCGACGCGTTCGGGCGTGAACAGGTTCGCGGTGCCGAGCTGATCCTGCGCACCGAAACGACCCCAGTTGTTCGGCGTGCCCGGTTGCGCGCCGACGACCTTGCCGTCGGTGTCAACCGTGTATTCGGGTGGTGTCCATCCGGGGAACGGGGCGTCGGGCAAGTCGTGCATGTCGTTCGTGACCTCACGCGTCGGGTTGCGGTTCGCGGGGAAGTCCGAGCACCCGCTCGCCGAGGATGTTGTGCTGGATCTCGTCGGTGCCGCCCGCGATCGACTGGGCCGGCACCGACACGATCACTTCGGCGATCATGCCCCCCGCGGCCGCGTCCGGTCCCGTCAACATCGCGTTCGCGCCGGCGACCGCAGAGTGCGCACGAGCACTCGTGCGCGCGATCTCGCTCGACAACAGCTTCGCGACCGAGCCTTCCGGACCCGGCGCGCGACCCGACGCGCGCGCCGCCTGCGCGCGCATTGCATTCCAACGCGCCGTCCGCGCCACCAGTTCGACGCGCGCCGCGTGTTGGCGAAGCATCGGATCGTTGTGCGCGTCGCGCCGCGCGATCTCCGCGGCCACGAGCTCCGGTCGACCGGCGCGCTGCGGATACCACTCGTAGGTCTTCCAATACTCCGCTGCTTCTTCGGCGGCTTCGCGCGCAGCTCGGCCCGTGCCACCGGACACTCGCAACGCTGCGCCGATCGATGCGGCAAGCGAGCGTTCGTGCGCGAGCGTGGTGAGCGCGACCGTCCAGCCCGCGCCCGGCTCGCCGATCGTGTCGACGTGCGCGACGCGCGCGTCGGTGAGAAACACCTCGTTGAACGACGAGTACCCGTTCATCTGGCGCAGGGGTCGCACCTCGACGCCGGCCTGGTCCATCGGGAGCGCGAAGCAAGTGATGCCCTGGTGTTTCGGTACCGACGGATCAGTGCGAGCGAGCAACAATCCCCATTGTGCGCGTTGCGCGCCGGAGGTCCACACCTTCTGGCCGTTCACCACCCACTCGTCGCCGTCACGCTCCGCGTGAGTCGAGAGACTCGCGAGATCGGAGCCGCTTCCTGGTTCGCTGAACAGTTGGCACCACTTGTGTGCACCCGTCGCCAGCGGTCGCAGGAGGCGATGCTTCAGGTCGTCGCTCCCGTGGGCCAACATCGTCGGCGCGGCGAGCGACATGCCCACGCCCGTTGCCACGCCGACTGCGCCGGCCCGCGCGAGCTCGTCGGCGACCACTGCCGCGGTCGCGGCGGGCAGGTCGCGCCCGAACCATGCATGCGGCCAGGTGGGACAGCCCCAACCCGACTCCACGAGCATCTCGCGCCACTCCAACAACGGGAGTTCCGGATTCCAATGACGGGATATCCAGGTCCGAGCCTCACCGGCGACATCCGTCTCGCTCGGCACGTAGCAAACAGTACGTGCCCGCATTCGGCGTCGCTCGGGCGCGGCGACCGGAGCGGCACAGGAGCGACGAAGGAGCGACATGTGTGCGCAGGGAACTCGCTGCGCAGCCGCAGGCGGTCGCCAGGAGACAAGACCGTACTGCTGTCCGAGGGTCGTGGCATCCTGGCCGGGTGACCCTCCGAACCGATGCACGAGAAGCGCTGGCCAAACTCACCGGCGACGCCGACGTCGACTTTCGCGAGGGCCAGTGGGATGCGATCGAGGCCCTCGTTGAGGCGCGCGGTCGGGTGCTGTGCGTGCAGCGCACCGGCTGGGGCAAGAGCGCGGTGTATTTCGTCTCCACACTGTTGTTGCGAGCACGCGGCGCCGGTCCCACGATCATCGTGTCGCCGCTCCTCGCGCTCATGCGCAACCAGATCGAACACGCCGAACGGGGTGGCGTGCGCGCGGCGAAGTTCGACTCGACCACGGACGACAGTGCCTGGCACGACGTGCGCGACCGCCTGGCGCGCGACGAGATCGACATGTTGCTCGTATCGCCGGAACGATTCGCCAACCCGTGGTTCGCAAGCACGGTCATGCCCGATCTCGCGCAGCGCGTCGGCCTGTTCGTGATCGACGAGGCGCACTGCATCAGCGATTGGGGCCACGACTTCCGGCCGAACTATCGCCGTATCACGCGTGTGCTCGACGCCCTCCCCGCGGGCGTGCCCGTGCTCTGCACCACCGCCACGGCGAACGACCGTGTCGTTGCCGATGTCGCGGCCCAGCTCGGTGAGCAGCCACTCGTGCTGCGCGGGCCGTTGGCACGCACGAGCCTCGCACTCGATGTGGTCCGCCTTCCGAGCCAAGCCCAGCGTCTCGCATGGCTCGCCGCGGCGATTCCGGCCATGCACGGTTCCGGCATCGTCTACACGCTGACGGTCGACGACGCACGGCAGGTCGCCGAGTGGTTACGCATGTGCGGTATCGACGCGCTGAGCTACACCGGGCCCGACGAGTCCGACGATCGCATCGACATCGAACGGCGGCTGCGTGACAACGACGTGAAGGTGGTCGTCGCCACGGCGGCACTCGGCATGGGTTACGACAAACCCGATCTCGCGTTCGTCGTGCACTTCCAGGCGCCCGGATCGGCGGTGCACTACTACCAGCAGGTCGGGCGAGCCGGCCGCGCGATCGACAACGCCTACGGCATCCTGCTCGACGGCGAGGAAGATCAGCGGATCATCGATTGGTTCATCGAGACGGCGTTCCCCGATCGCGAGAAGGCCGAGGCCACCGTGGCGCTGCTCGAAGCGGCCTGGAACGCAGGCGAGCAATGGACCAGCGTGCGCGACATCGAAGATGTCGTGAACGTGCGCCGGTCACGTCTCACGAACATGCTCGTGAACCTCGAGGTCGACGGGGTCATCGAACGCAACGGTGCGAAGTACCGCCGCACATCCTTGCCGTGGGTGTATCCGGCCGAGCACATCGAGCAGGTCACGCGAGCGCGTCGAGCCGAGCAGGCGCGCATGCTCGAGTATCGGCGCGGCGAGGGCTGTTTGATGCAGCACTTGCGGCGCGAGCTCGACGATGGCGACGCCCAGCCGTGCGGGCGTTGTGGGCGTTGTCTCGGTCGCCCAGTCCTCGAGGTGGCGATTGATCCGGAGGTCGCCCGGGCCGCGGTGCGGTTCGGTCGCGACCGGCCCCAGGAGATCGAGCCGCGCAAGCAGTGGTCGCGCGGCGGACGTATCGGCGCCGCGTTCCTGGCCGAGCGAGGTCGGGCCCTGTGTCGCGCGGGCGATGCGGGGTGGGGCGAGGTCGTGAGCCGTGAGCTGGCGCAGGGCGCGATCTCCGACGAGGTGGTCGACGCGATGATCGCGCTCGTCGAACGATGGCAACCTGATCCCGCCCCGCTTTGGATCACGTTCGTGCCGTCGACGCGGCGGGCGGAGTGTGTCGAGTCGTTCGCGGCGCGGGTCGCCGAGCGGCTCGGGTTGCCGTTGTGCCCGGTTGTCGCGCGGGTATCGGATCGCGAGCCACAAGCACTGATGCAGAACAGTGCGCAGCAACACTCGAATGTCGCAGGCGCGTTCGCGATCGACGGCGATGTGCCCACCGGTCCGGTACTGCTGCTCGACGACATCATCGACTCGGGCTGGACGATGACCGAGGTGGCCGCGCGGTTGCGCGAGGCAGGTGCGGATCGCGTGTTTCCGCTCGCCATCGCCGTCGCCACGGCGTAACTGTCGCCGAGCGACGCACGGGTGCAACACTGCACCGATGTTCCCCACACAAGGTCGAGACGCACAGTCGGTGATCTCCGACCTCGAGGCGCGCCAGGCGCGTGACCCCGATGTGCACGGCGCCCGCCTGTTCGGACTCGTGTATCCGTCGGGCCGGCCCGACCTCGAAGCGCTCATCGAGGACGTGAACCGCCGCTACCTGTTCGGCAACGCGCTCAACCCGTTCAAGTTCGTGGAGCTGGCGGGCATGGAGCGCGAGGTCATCGACGCGGTGGGCTCGCTCGTGCATCTCGCGGGCGGCGACGCCGGTGGTGGCGGTGCGATGACGGGCGGCGGCACGGAATCGATCCTGATGTCGATGCTCGTGCAACGTGAGCGGGCGCGCGCCAGGGGAGTGGCGCGTCCACAGATCGTCGCGCCGGTGTCGGCGCACCCGGCCTACGCCAAAGCAGCGCACTACTTCGACATGGATCTTGTGCAGATCCCGCTCGACGCGCAGTACCGCGCCGACGTCGACGCAGTGGGCGATGCGATCAACGAGCAGACGGCAGTCGTGATCGCGTCCGCGTTCAACTATCCGTACGGAATCATGGATCCGGTCACCGACATCGCCGCGCTCGCCGCCGATCACGGCATCGGATGTCACGTCGACGCGTGCATCGGCGGCTTCATGCTGCCGTTCCTCGAGCGCATCGGTCAGGCCGTGCCGCCGTGGGACTTCCGTGTTCGGGGCGTCACCGAGATGTCGGCCGACGTACACAAGTACGGCTACACCCCGAAGGGCGCTTCGTTGGTGCTGCACCGCGACGCCGACTGGTTCGGTCACCAGGTGTTCCTCTACGACCAGTGGCCGTCGGGCACCTACGGGTCGCCCGCGATGGCGGGTGCGCGCCCGGCCGCGCCGATCGCCGTTGCGTGGGCCGTTGTGAACTACCTCGGTGAAGACGGATTCTGCGAGATCGTGCGAGGTCTACGCGACACCTTCACGAAATTGCGTGCCGGTATCGAGTCGATCGACGGGCTGCGCATCGTCGGCGACCCTGTCGGTCCGGTGCTCTCGTTCGAGGGCGACGGCGGTGTCGACGCCTACGCGGTGGGCGACAAGATGGACGACAAAGGTTGGCACCTCAATCGCAACAAGACGCCGCGGTCACTGCATCTCATGGTGTCGCCCGCGCACGCGCAACGGGCCGACGACCTGCTCGCCGACCTCGCCGACTCCGTGGCACACCACGGTGATGCTCGCGACACCGCGGCCCGGTACTCGTGACCGTGCCGCTTGCTACCGTCGTCTTTTCACCAACGAGAGGAACTCGTATGAGCACGCAGCCACTGGAGGAAGCCATCGCGTCGACGCGCGGTGTGCTTGCCGGCGTCACGAACGATCAACTCGACAACGCCACACCGTGCGCGTCGTGGAAGGTGCGCGACCTCGTCAACCACATTGTCGGCGGCCAAGCGTTCTTCACCGCGGGCATCAACGGTGAGCCGATCGCGCCCGGGGCGACCGACTACGCGTCGGGCGACTTCGTGAGCGAGTTCGACCAGTCGGCGAAGCAGTGCGTCGCGGCGTTCGCCGCTGACGGCGCGATGGCACGTATGTGCACGTTGCCGTTCGGAACCATGCCGGGCTCCGCGTTCATCGGACTCGCGGCGACGGACACCTTCGTGCACGGCTGGGACCTTGCCAAGGCGACGGGCCAGGACACGAACCTCAACCCCGAGCTCGCGAGCGCGCTGCTCGCCGGTTCCAAAGCGGCGATCTCGGACGCGGTGCGTGGTGACGAACCGATGCCCTTCGCGGCCGCGCAGCAAGCACCGTCGGGCGCGTCGGCGGCCGACCAGCTTGCTGCGTTCCTCGGCCGCAAGGTGTGAGTCGATCGTTGCGCTTTGCCGTCATCGGTGCCGGCATGGCCGGCATCCTCAGCGCGATCAAACTGACGCAGGCCGGATACACGGACTTCACGGTCTATGAAAAGGGTGATCGGTTCGGCGGTAAGTGGCGCGAGAACACCTACCCGGGTCTCTCGTGCGACGTGCCGTCGCATCTCTACAGCTATTCGTTCGCGCTGAACCCCGACTGGTCGCACGCCTACTCGCCGGGGCCCGAAATCTGGGCGTACTTCGACCGCGTCGCTCGTGAGCACGGCGTCGACAAGGCCACACGATTCGGCGACGAGGTGACGAAGCTCGAGTGGCTCGACGGTCGGTGGCATCTCGAGACGCGGGCCGGCGTACGCGACGTAGTCGACGTGGTCATCGCGGCCACCGGTGTGCTGCACCAGCCGCGGTATCCCGACATCGCGGGCGTCGACACGTTCAACGGCGCCTGCTTTCACAGCGCTCGCTGGGATCACGATGTGGACATCGCCGGTAAACGCATCGGCATCATCGGCACCGGCTCCACGGCGGTACAGATCACCTCGGCCGTGATCAACGACGTAGCGCATCTGTCACTGTTCCAGCGCACGGCGCAGTGGATCATGCCGCAGCAGAACCCGGCATTCAGCGACGAGGAGCGCGCCCAGTTCCGCGCCGACGCCGAGCATCTCGCGGGATTGCACGTCCGTCTCTCCGAGCTGTTCGGTGGTTTCTCGGCAGCAGTGATCGACGAGGCGTCACCGTTGATGCAGAACATCGAAATGCTGTGCCTCCAAAACCTCGAGCAGAACGTGCACGACCCGGAGCTGCGCGAACGGCTGCGGCCCGACTACCGGGCCGCGTGCAAGCGACTCATCGTGTCGCCCGACTTCTACGACGCGCTGCAACGGCCGAACGCCGACCTTGTGACCGAAGCGATCACGTGCATCGAGCCGGGGGGTGTGCGCACGGCCGACGGCGTGTTGCACGAACTCGATGTGCTCGTGCTCGCGACCGGGTTCAAGGTCGACTCGTTCCTGCGGCCGATGACGGTGCTCGGACGAGATGGCATCGACCTCAACCAGGTGTGGACACCACGCCCGAACGCGTACCTGTCGATCACGGTGCCGGGTTTCCCGAATCTCTTCATGCTGAACGGTCCGAACGGGCCCGTGGGCAACTTCTCGCTGATCGAAATTGCCGAGACGCAGTTCGCGTACATCGCGCAGCTCGTCGACCTGCTCGCGCGTGACGCGTACCGTGAGGTTTGCGCGTCGCCCGAGGCGATGGAGGCGTTTGAGGCCGAACGGGTCGAGGCCGCCAAGCGCACGATCTGGGCCACGGGTTGTCGGAGTTGGTATCTCGACGATCGCGGGGTGCCCGCGTCGTGGCCGTGGAGCCTCGACCGTTTCCGCGCCGAGATGTCGGCCCCGAAACTCGACGCCTACGACCTCCGCTGACGCCCGTCAGTGGGTGCGGAGGTGGAACGATTTGGGGCGCGTGAGCGCGGCGAAGCCGAGCGGTGACAGCGTGCACCCGTGTCCCGTGTCCTTGACGCCCGTCCACGCGAGTGCCGGATCGAGGTAGTCGCAGCGGTTCGCGTACACCGTGCCGGTGTCGACGCGCTCGCCGATCGCGCGAGCGACCTCGATGTCGGTAGTCCACACCGACGCAGTGAGTCCGTAGGCGGAGTCGTTCATGAGCGCCACCGCCTCGTCGTCCCCGGCGACCGGCATGATCCCGATCACCGGCCCGAACGATTCCTCGCGCATCACGTCCATCGTGTGGTCGACGTCGATGAGGACCGTGGGGCCGAGATAGGGCGTACCGGGCTGCGATGCCGCGAAGTCGGCCTCTTGCGTGCACGCGGTCGCGCCCGCAGCGATCGCTTGCGCAATCTGCGTGCGTACTGACTCGGCCGCCGCAGTGTTCACCATCGGACCGATCGTGGTCGACGCCTCACGCGGGTCGCCGAGCACGTACTCGCGCGTGCGCGCGGCGAACTGCTCCACGAACGACGGGTAGATCGTGCGGTCCACGTAGATCCGTTCGATGCCGCAGCACGACTGGCCCGCGTTGAAGAACGATCCGTCGACCAACTCGGCGACGGCAAACTCGAGGTCGCTGTCGGCTCGCACGTACGCCGGATCCTTGCCGCCGAGCTCGAGGCCCGTGCCGATGAATCGTGAGCTCGCCGCAGCCTCAATGGCGTGGCCACCGCCGACCGACCCGGTGAACGCGACGAAGTCGACGCGTGCGTCGGCGATCATCGTGGCGATGTCGTCGTGCGTTGCGTGCACGTGTTGCAACACGCCGTGGGGGAGTCCGGCCGCGCGGAAGCATTCCTCGTAGCGCTCGGCGCACAGCAACGTCTGGGTCGAGTGCTTGAGGATCACGGTGTTTCCGGCAAGCAGCGCCGGCACCACGGTGTTCACCGCCGTGAGATACGGATAGTTCCATGGTGCGACGACGAGCACAGTGCCCACGGGGTCGCGGCGGATGTAGCGGTCGAAACCATCGGTCTCGGGCGCCCGCACGTCGGCGAGTGCGTCGGGCGCCAGGCTTGCCATGTGCCGCGCTCGTTCTTGGAACCCGCGCACGATCTCGAAGGGCGAATGCGCGATCGGCCGGCCCATCTGCAGCGTGATCTCGAGCGCCAGTTCGTCGGAGTGCTCACAGCACCACTGCACCGCGCGCTCGACGATCTCCGCGCGCTCCGCGAGCGGCACGCGCCGCCACGACGCTCGTGCTTGCACAGAGCGCTCGAGCAGTTCGTCGATTTCTCGCGCCGTGATCGTGCTGCGTTCGGCGACGACCGATCCGTCGATTGGTGAGATGACGCGTTGCACACTCATCGGGTTCGCACGGTAGACGCGACGATGCGCGAAATCGCCCTACGCGGATGCTCGTGCGACACGACCGACCGTCACGGGCGCGTCGAGACCACGCGGCGCGACGCTGGTGATGCCGTCGATCTCGAACGACGACGGGTCGAGCGTGTCGAGCACAGCCTGCGCCGCGAGCACTTCGCCGGGGCCCGCATGGGTCACGAGCCGGGCCGCGAGATTGACCGTGGGTCCGAAGCAGTCGCCCGAGCGCACGAGCACGTCGCCGAGGGCAAGCCCGACCCTGATCGACGGCAGCGCCGGGCGAGCGGCGACGGCGTCCACGAGGTCGCACGCAATCGCACATGCCGCGAGCGCGTTGGGCGCCGAGAACATCACCTCGTCGCCGATCAACTTCACGAGCCGGCCGCCGTGCCGGTACACCACGTCGGCGGCGAGTTGCTCGAATGCCTCGAGCGCGTCGGCGAGATCGGAGAAGTCGACGCGGGAGGCGAACGCCGTCGACGCGGTCAGGTCGGCGAAGCCGATCGCGAGTTGCCTCGCCTCATACGCGGCGAGCTCACCTCGGTAGCCCACGGTCGGATCCATGCGCCGGCCCACCTCGAGATGGTGACGAAGGAGCACCTCGATTGCCCGCATGAACGGTGGCATCAGTTCGCCCGCACGCGCGTTTCCCTGCGCAAGCGCGAGCTGTGTGGGGTCGCGGTCTGACGCCGGCGCGCCGACGGCGACGATGAATGCCGAGGTCACCGCGTCGGCGAGGCGGGTCATCATCTCGCCGAGTATTCGGGCCAGCTGCGCGTTGGCCGCGTCACCGAGCAACGCGCGCGCCAGCAGGAAGATCTGGAACAGCTCGACGGTCGACTCGTAGGCCACCGCATCGTCGGGCGATGCGGGTGGCAGCCCGAGCAGCCCCCAGAGCCGCACCACCGATTCGACGTCGGTGTCGGTGCGGCGCGCAACGTCGCGCAACGTGAGCCGTGCACCCTCAGGGCGCGTCATGATCATGCTTGCCGCGACGGGTAACTCGTCGCGGTACTGCACGAGGTCGTCGACCGACGCGCCGAGCTCCAACAGATACGCGATCAGCGCGCGGCGGCCTTCGGCGTCGGGCGCGTCGGGATCGAAGACGCCGAGCGCGATCAGCTCGTCGAATTTGCTCACTGCACCACGAGGTCGGCGCGGTAATCGGGATGCGCGCTGAGCCATTCACTCGCGCGGCGCATCGAGTCCTCGTTGTTCTTGTTGATGAACTTGTAGATCGGCCCTTCGAACCACTTCCACGGCGCCTTCTGCAGGTTGTAGCGCTCGTCGAACGAGAAGCGAGTGCGGTTCGGACCGATCGGGTCGAGCCGAACGTGACCGATCTGGTCGTTGCCCGGCGTGCTCGAGATCATCGTGTACGTGTAACCGCGTTCCGGTTCGACATCGGTGACGAGTTCCAGCGCCGAGCCCTCACGCCCGAGCGGCATCTTGTAGATCACGCGTCGCAGCCGGCCGTTGTGGTGTTCGTCGCCGGGGTAGAGCACGTCGACGCGCTTCACCATCGGCGCGTAGTCCGTCCAGCGGTCGTAGTCCTGGAACAACGCCCAGATCCGGGCGGCCGAATGCGGAATCTCGAACGAGTATCGGTGCTCACGCATGCAGGGATCTTGCACCAACCCACTGGCGCGGCGCACGATCTCCGTATGGCTCGCATTGACGTTCCCGAAGGTCCCGGCGGCGACGCGGCGATGGTGTGGACGCTGCGGCCCGAGATGGCCGGCATGGTGGATCGCATGATCAGCACCGCGTACCAGCGCAGCGTGTTGCCCGCAGCCGTTCGCGAGGTCGCGCGCATTCGTATCGCGCAGTTGAACGCGTGCGACGCGTGCGCCACGTTTCGCGCGCCGTCGGTGGTCGAGGCCGGCGTCACCGAGGACGTCTACGAGCACGCCGCCGAGTGGGCGACGTGGCCGGGCTTCAACGATCGGCAGCGTCTCGCGGCGGAGTACGCCGAACGGTTCGCCGAAGACCATCGTGGCATCGATGACGAGCTGTTCGCACGACTGCGGGCTTGCTACTCCGACGCCGAGATCCTCGACCTCACGTTGTGCTGCGCGGTGTTCGTGGGTCTCGGACGAACGCTCGAGGTGCTGCAGATCACCGAGAGCTGCGCGCTCGACGTGTGAGCCGGCGACGTGAGCCGGTAACTGTGACGAGCGACACATCGCAACCGTCCGGTCGTCGGCGTACGGTCTCCCGGTAACGTCCGACGGCGAACGCCCATCCCGTTTGACGACGATCCGACTGAGGTGCCGCCCGTGCGCGTCCACGTCGACAGCGAAAAGTGCCAGGGGCACAACCGCTGCTACGCCATCGCTCCCGAACTCTTCGATGTCGACGACCTCGGCTACGCGACCGAGCTCGGCGACGGCACCGTTCCACCGGGCATGGAAGAGCAAGCGCGCCTCGCAGTGGCGAACTGCCCTGAGCACGCGATCGAGATCACGGAGGGCGCATGACGCTCGACCAGGCAACGAACGGGCGGGTTCCTGTGGCGGACTTCGCCACTGACTTCGACCACACCGATCCCGAGTGGGTGCGTGATCCGTACCCGATCTGGAACGACCTGCGTGCGCGTTGTCCTGTCGCGCACACCGACCGATACGGCGGCGCGTGGTTGCCCGTCACCCACGAAGGTGTCGCCGCGGTTGCCTACGACACGGAGCACTTCACGTCGCGCTCGGTCGTGATGAACAACGTCCGGCCCGGCGGCAACGACCTTCCAGCGCCGATCGGCATCGCGCCCCCCATCACGTCCGATCCGCCGTTTCACGCACTCGCGCGCCGCCTGCTGCTCCCTGCGTTCGGCCCGAAAAAGATCGCTGAATACGAGGGCTTCACGCGAGAACTGTGCCGCGAGCTCCTCGACGCGATGGAAGGCAAGCCCACGGTCGATGCCGCGATCGACTACGCGCAGCACATTCCGCTCCGCGTGATCGTGAAGATGCTGGGTTTTCCCCAGGACGACGCCGACATCTTCCGGCGCTTCATCCACATGATCCTCGAAGAGGTCGATCTCGACGAAGAGGAACGTCAAGGTCTGATCGACGGCGGCGAGGTCGATCAATACATCAACGCGCGCATCGACGAACATCTCGCCGAACCGCGCGACGACCTCACGACGTTCCTGCTCGAAGCCGAACTCGACGGCAACAAGCTGGAACCCGACCATGTGCGCGGCACCATGGTGTTGTTGATGGTCGCCGGTATCGACACCACGTGGTCCGCGATCGGCGCGTCGCTGTGGCATCTCGCCCACCACGCCGACGACCGGCGCCGGCTCGCGCGCGAGCCCGAGCTCATGGCCACCGCGGTCGAGGAGTTCCTCCGGGCCTACGCGCCGGTGACGATGGCGAGGCTGGTCGCGGAGGATTTCGAGTTCGAGGGCTGTCCGTTCAAGGAAGGCGACTGGCTGTTGCTGCCGTTCCCGGCGGCCAACCGCGATCCCGCGGTATTCGACCGGGCCGACGAGGTGGTGCTCGACCGGGCGGTCAACCGCCACGCGGCCTTCGGCCTCGGGATTCACCGCTGTATCGGCTCGAACCTTGCTCGTATGGAACTGCGTGTCGCTCTGGAAGAGTGGATGGCCCGCTTCCCCGAGTTCGAGCTGGCCGACGCCGGCGCCGTCACGTGGTCGGCCGGCCAAGTGCGTGGGCCCCGCACCATTCCTGTGCGAATCGGCACTCCTCCGCAAAGCTGAGGAACGCCCCTACAGCCTGAGGACTGGCCCGCCGAAAGTGCTTTCGTGAAGCGGGCGAAGTTCCATGTGGGCTGGCTGTTGCCCTATGCCCCGACGCCGTTGGCGCTCGGTGTCTTCTACTGGCTCGGGCACACACCCTACATGGCCAAGACGCCGTTCTGGCTCTTGGTGGCCCTCCTCGTGGTCGGCGCCATCTGCAACGCGAGCGTGCTCGTGTGGACGAAGCATCGGTCGCAACCTGTGCGAGCGCACGTGCGCTCGGCCGTGGCTGCGCTGACGACCACTGCGTTCGTCTACGCCACCGGCTGGGGCCCCATGCTCATCGTCGGTTACGCCCTCGGGATCGCCGATGTGATCACGCAAGAGGACGGCGAGTCGTGGCTCCCCGCAACGATGTGGACCGCGCTCGGCGTCGCGACCGGTGAGGTGCTCGTGGCCGCGGGCATCGCTCCGACGCTCATCGCTCCGGGCTTGAGCCACGTGGTCGCGCTCGGCGGCTTGCTGTGTACCGCCATCCTGCTCCGTCTGTTCGCGGCGTCCACGCGTGCGGCACGCGACGCTCGCCTCGAAGTCGAGGTTCGCGAGGACCGGTTCAAGTCGCTCGTGCAGCACGCGCAGGACGTGATCACCGTGCTCGATCTCGACGGCCACATCGGCTACGTCAGCCCGGCGATCGAAGAACTGCTCGGTTACACGCCCGAGGACTGCGAAGGTCGCCACATCAGCGAAGTGCTCGGCGAGCCCGAGTGGGGAACGCGCCTCGCCGAATTGCACGAGCGCCTCACCACGCAGTCGGCACCGTTCAGGATGGAAGCCGAAGTGCGCCACCGCAGCGGTTCCCCACGCGTCATCGAGGTGACGCTCACGCGGCTCTCCGACACGCTGCTCGCCGGCAACATTCACGACCTCACCGAGCGTCGTGCGCTCGAGGACGAGCTGCGCTACCAGGCGAACACCGATGCGCTCACGGGTTTGATGAACCGTGCCGCGATCACCGCGCAGCTCGACAAGGTGCTCGGGCGCGAGATCGCGACCGCGCTGTTCATCGACCTCGACGGCTTCAAGCAGGTGAACGACCGCCTCGGGCACGAGCGCGGCGACGCGGTGCTCGTCGAAGCCGCGGCCCGGCTCGCCACGTCGCTCGGTCACACGGCGATGATCGGTCGTCTCGGCGGTGACGAGTTCCTCGCGATCCTTCCGTCGACCGAACAGCTCGTCGCAACGGCAACCGCCGACACGATCCTCGCCGCGCTCAACGCGCCGTGGCCGGAGGAGGCCGCGATCACGGCAAGCATCGGCATCGCCACGAGCTACGAAGGCGAACCGGCCGAAGAGCTCCTCCACCGCGCCGACACCGCGATGTACGAAGCCAAGCGTCGTGGCCGCGCAAGGTGGCGCGCCGCCGCGTAAGTTCCCGGCATGGGCGGATTGCTCGAGGGGATGCGGGTGCTCGATACGTCGATGTGGCGGCCGATGCCGCACGCGACGCAGATTCTGTGCGATCTCGGTGCCGATGTGTTGAAGGTCGAGCGGCCCGGTGGCGACCCGATGCGCACCTATCCCGAGCTGTTCGCGGCACTCGCGCGCGGGAAGCGCAGCATCGAGCTCGATCTCAAGAGCGATGACGGCCGCGCCCGCCTCGAGGAACTTGTCGCCGAGTGCGACGTCTTCTGTGAATCGTGGCGACCAGGTGTCGCCGACCGGCTCGGCTTCGGTGCCGACGCGCTGCGCGCGCGACGGCCCGAGGTCATCTACTGCTCGATCTCGGGTTACGGCCAGAACGGACCGTGGCGCGACATGCCCGGCCACGATCTCAACTACCAGGCGCTGGCCGGCGCCATCGCGCCGCGTCCGGGTGACCGCACGGCACCGGAGATACCGCGACTGCCCGCCGCGGACCTCGAAGCGGGCACGCTTGCTGCGCTGCTCGTGTGCGCGGCATGGGCGAAACGAATGGCCACAGGTGAGGGCGAACGCATCGACGTGGCGATGGCTGACGTGATGGCGTGGTGGATCGGGCCGCGCAGTGGGGTCGCGCTCGATGCCACACTTTCGCAGGGCGATCCGGACGGTACGCGTGCGGGCCGATCGCCCGGCTACGGCGTGTTCACTACGTCCGATGGTGCGTACGTGACGCTGGCACCGTTGAGCGAGCCGCACCTGTGGCGCGCGATCGCCGACGCGCTCGAGCTCGGTGAAGATCTTGCGTCGATGCCGTTTGCCGAGCGCATTGCCGACGTCGCCGGTATCAACGCGAGCGTCGCGCAAGCGATTGCCGTGTTGACGCGCGACGAGGCGCTGGAACGTCTGCGAAGGACGGGTGCACCAGTCGCACCGGTGCTCTCACCCGAGGAAGCCGCAGTGCACGAACAGTTCGTCGCCCGCGAGACACTCGGCGACGCCGGGGGCGTGACTTCACCGTTGCTTCCGGCGTGGCTCGCGGTGCACGAGCGCCTCGCCGACGCGCCGACCCCGCGTGTGGGCGAGCATCCCGACGGCTTCCGCCCGCGCGCTGCGTAACCTCCTCAGCCGAAGCGAGCATCTGAAGGGAACGCAATGGACGTCCGATCGATCGCCACCGTCGAGCCCGAGGTCGAGCACAACGGCACCGTGCCGGTGTGGTATCTGGTGCACCCGCGCGAAATGAAGGAACTCACGAACGGCGGCTATCTCGAGCTCGTCAACGAGTTCGAAGTCGCGGCGGGCGGCGCGGTGTTCCCGCACGAGCACCCCACGCACGAGTTCTATTTCGTGATGAACGGCCGCGGCGTCATGACGATCGGCGAAGAAAATCGCGACGTGGTGCCGGGCGATCTCGTGTACATCCCACCCGACACGGTGCACAGTCTGCGGCCCACGGGCGGCGGTGCGATCCACTGCTTCTGTTTCGCGGTCGCGGTGAAGGGTGCGCCCGAGATCGACTACACGTCGCACGAATGAGCGATCCAGGGCCCCGCACTCTGTCGATCGACATCGGCGGGACCGGCCTCAAAGGGTCGGTGCTCGACGTCGAAGGCAACATGCTGCACGACCGCGTGCGCGTGCTCACTGAGTATCCGATGACGCCCGAGCGGCTGGTGTCGTCGCTCACGAACCTCGCGAGCCAGCTTCCCGAATACGAGCGGATCTCGGCGGCGTTTCCGGGAGTGGTGCGGCACGGCAACGTGCTGACCGCGCCGCAGTTCGTGACCGTCGGCGGCCTCGGCACGGAGGAAGACTCGGCCCTCGTCGACTTGTGGCACGGCTTCGATCTTGCCGGCGCGCTCGAGCGCGCGCTAGGCAAGCCCGCGCGGGTGTTGAACGACGCCGACATGCAAGGGCTCGAGGTGGTCACCGGTCACGGCGTCGAGGTGGTGATCACGCTCGGTACCGGTTTCGGCTCGGCGTTCTTCGAGGACGGCCGTCTCGGCCCGCATCTCGAAATGGCGCATCATCGCTTCCGCAAGAGCGAGACGTACAACGAGCAGCTCGGTGAGGCCGCGCGCAAAGCGATCGGGGCCGATCGTTGGAACGCTCGCGTGACGAAAGCGATTCACAACCTGCGCGTCCTCACGCGCTTCGATCATCTCTACATCGGTGGCGGCAACGCCAAGAAGCTCAAGATCGAACTCGACCCCGACGTGTCACTCGTGGACAACACCGCTGGCATCCTCGGCGGCATTCGCCTTTGGGACGGCCCCGCGCTTCCCCACTGATTGCGTGTCGCACCCGACAGTTCAGGCGATCGGTGGAACCATCGCCTCGATCACCGACGGCCCCTCGGTGGCCAGCGATCGGGCGAGCTGGTCGTGCAACTCCTCCGCGGTGGTGGCGCGCGTCGCGGGAAGACCCATCCCTTGTGCGAGTGCGACGAAGTCGAGATCGGGACGGTGCAGATCGAACATGGCGCGAGCCTTCTCTCCGGCCGCCGCCTCGGCGCCGACGCGTCCGAGTTCCATGTTGAGCACCGCGTACGCGCCGTTGTTGCACACGATCGTCGTGACGTCGAGGCCCTCGCGCGCCATCGTCCACCACGATTGCATCGTGTAGAGCGCGCTTCCGTCCGACTCGAGTGCAAGCACGCGGCGATCGGGGCACGCGACCGCGGCACCGAGCGCGACGGGCAGGCCTTGGCCGATCGCGCCGCCCGTGAGACAGAGCCAGTCGTGCGGCGGCGCGCCGGCCGTGGCGCCCGGCGCGAAGAGGCCTGACGTGTTGCCCTCGTCCGACACGATCGCGCCTTCGGGGAGGAGCGCGCCGATGACCGTGCACAGCTTGCCCGCGTCGAGCGCGCCGGTCGGCACCTCCGGGCGCGCCGCATCGGCACGCGCCACCGTTCGCGGATCGACACCGATCTCGTCGGCCAGCGCCGCGAGCGCGCCGTCGACATCGTCGAGCGGGCCGGCGAGCGTGTGCACGGTGCAGCCCTGGGGAACGAGATCGCTCGCCTTGCCCGGATACGCGAAGAACGACACAGGCGACCTGGCATCGACGAGCACAAGGTGCGCAAGCCCTTCGAGCTGCATGGCCGCGAACTCGGCCAGGTAGGCGATGCGATCAACCGCGGGCAGTCCGGCGCCTCGCTCGATGCGAGCGGGGAACGTTTCGCAGAGCAACTTCGCGCCGGTTGCGTCGGCAATCGCTCGCGCGTGCTCGAGCGCGGCGCGTCGACACGCGCGTCCACCCACGAGCAAGGCGGTCGGCTCGCCGGAGCGCACGGCCGCGGCGACCGTGCGCAGCGTGTCGTCCGACACGGCGCGCGCGGCGCCGCGCTCGGCGTGCGGCAATGTGTCGGGGAGCGCCGTCGCGTCGCTCCACGACACGTCGGCCGGCAGTATGAGTGTGGCCACTTGTCCCGGCGGGCCACTTGCGGCGCTGATCGTGTCGGCTGCGTCGCGCGCCACCTCGTCGGGCTTGACCGACCACCGGATGAACGACGACACGTTGCGGGCAACCGTTTCGATGTCGGATTCGAGCTGCGCGTCGTACTGCTTGTGGTAGGTCGCGTGGTCGCCGATGATGTTCACCACCGGCGTCGCGGCCTTACGCGCGTTGTGGAGGTTCGCGAGACCGTTGCCGAGCCCGGGCCCGAGGTGCAGCAGCGTGCACGCCGGTCGGCCGGCCATGCGGCCGTAACCGTCGGCTGCGCCAGTGGCGACGCCCTCGAACAAGGCGAGCACGCCGCGCATCTCGGGCACCGTGTCGAGCGCGGCGACGAAGTGCATCTCGGACGTTCCGGGGTTCGTGAAGCAGGCGTCGACACCGTTCGCGACGAGCGTGCGGATCAGGCTCTGCGCGCCGTTCATCTGCTGCCTACCTCTCTTCGGGATCGAAGATCGTGCCGGGATTCAGGATTCCGTCGGGATCGAACGCCGTTTTGATGCGACGCATCAACTCGAGTTTGGCCGGATCCTCGAGCGCGACGAGGTGCGCCTTCTTCTGGAGACCGATGCCGTGCTCTCCCGAGATTGCGCCGCCGAGGCGCATGCCCGCAGCGAAGATGTCGTGCAAGAGCGCGTGGCGCGCCGCCGGATCGCGCTGGAACACCGACAGGTGCACGTTGCCGTCGCCCGCGTGCCCGCAACCGACCACGAACGAGCCGCTCGCGTGCGCGAGCTCGGCGACTTCGGTCATGTAGTGCGCCATCGCCGCCCGGGGCACGACCATGTCGATGATGTCGTCGGCGCCCGCGGCCTTTGCGGTCCAGAATGCTTGCTCGCGCGCCTCGATGAGCTGCGCGCCCGACGCGGCCGGGAGCACGTACACGTCGAGCGCACCCAGCTTCGCAAGGAGCTCCGCGAGCTCCTCCACATCGGCTTCGAGGCGATCGTCGTTGCGGTTCTCGAGCACGATCACGAGGTAGGCGAGTGCGGTGGCCTTGATTTCGGGCGCGACGCCGAGTTCGATGCCTTTGCTCGCGACGATCGCGTCCATCGTGATCGTGTCGATGTACTCCACCAGGAGCGGCCCGATGCCGCTCGCGACCACACCCGGTACCGCCGTCGTGACGTCGGCGAGCGTCGCGTAGGGCGCGAGCACCGTGGCGGCGAACTGCGGGCGTGGATAGAGCTTCACGATCGCTTCGGTGACGAGCGCGAGCGTTCCCTCGGAGCCGACCACGAGTTGCGTGAGGTCGTAGCCCGACGTGGCCTTCACGAACTTGCCACCGGTGCGCAGCACGTCGCCCGTGCCGGTGACGATCTCGAGTCCGAGCACCTGGTGTCGGGTGACGCCGTACTTGACGGCGCGCATGCCGCCCGCGTTGGTCGCCACATTGCCGCCGAGGCTCGCGGAACTCTCGCCCGGGAACACGGGATACACGAGTCCGTGCGCGCGCGTCGCCGCGTCGAGCTGTTCGAGCGTCACGCCCGGCTGCACCACCGCAACGTGGTTCTCCAGGTCGAGCTCGACGATTTCGTTCATCAACTCGAACGACACGACCACACCACCGTCGTTCGGGATGCAAGCACCCGACAGGCCCGTGCCCGAGCCGCGTGCGGTCAGCGGGAGGTGGTACTCGCGCGCGATGCGCACGACCTCGGCGACATCGGCGGTGGTGCGCGGTCGAACGACCGCGATCGGCATCGTCGCGTCGGCGCCGAGTGCCTCGTCATGCGCGTAGTCCTCGCTGATCGCGCCACCTTCGATGAGTCCGTCGGCGTGACCAGCGTCGGCGAACACGCCGCGCAGCGCGTCGATTGCGCGTTGGGTTCGCGGGTCACTGCTCACGCAGCGAACGGTACAACGTGTGACCGATGAGCCGCATTGGGCCGCCGCGCCGGTGGTAGTACGAAACGCAACAATCGCCGGCCTTCGACGTGGGGGTGTCCGCAGCATGCGCGTTCGAGCCGTACTCGGAATGGTGGGAATCGTTGGCGGCACGCTCGTCGTCGTGGGCGGAGCGTCGGTGCCGCCGGCGCATGCCGTCGGTGAGCGCCACGTCGACTTCAACCACGATGGCTACGACGACCTCGTGGTGCCGGCGCCGGGGGAGAGTGTGGGTTCGATCGAGAAGGCCGGCGCCGTCACGATCGTGTACGGCTCGGTGTCCGGCGTCACCGGTACCGGTTCGGTGACGATCACGCAGGACAGCCCGGGCGTACCGGACCGCGCCGAGCCGCGTGACGAATTCGGCTACGCACACGCCGAGGGCGACTTCAACCACGACGGGTTCGACGATCTCGCGGTGACGTCAGACGACACGATTGGCGCTTCCAACGAAGCAGGGACGGTCACGATCCTGTGGGGTTCGGCGCACGGAGTCACGACGGCCGGAAGCGTCGAATTCACGGGTGACAGTGTCGGTGTTCCCGCCGCGCAGGCGAAGTTCGCGAGCTTCGGCTTTGCGCTCGCAGCTGGCGACTTCGACGGTGACGGCACCGCGGACCTGGCAATCTCCGCACTCGGAGCACCCATCGGCTCGGTCAAGGACGCGGGCCTCGTCACATGGCTGCGCGGCGGTGCCGGTGGACTCACCCCGACCGGCGACGTGATCCGGCAAGGGATCCCCGGCGTCACCGGCACGCCGGAGACGAGCGACGAGTTCGGATTCTCGCTTGCGGCGGGTGATCTCGACGGCAACGGACGCGCCGAGTTGGTGATTGGCACACCGACCGAAAGTGCCGGCAACGTTGCGTGGTCAGGCGAGGTCGACATCCTCTACGGGCAACCGACCGGCCTGCTCCCGGCCCACTCGCTCACCTATGCCGGGCCCCGCCAATATCACGAGCTGTTCGGCGACAACGTAGGAATAGACAGCAGCATCTCGCCGCCAAACCTCTATGCGTACGCGCCGCGCTCCAGTTATAGCGGGCAGATATTCAGAATCGTGCCGCACGGCCACACTCCCGTGTATGCGCTCTTCCACGCGAGCGGGTCGCATCCCAACGATCAATGCGGATGGTCGTTCGCGTTCGGCAACCTCGGTGGTGTCGACGGTAACGGCATCGCGTTCGGTTGTCCGGGCTGGGTGAACTTCAGCGGCGGCATGGTGACGGTTCGAATCGCCAACGGTTTCGGCATCACCCAGATCACGCAGGAGACGGCGGGGGTGCCGGGCTCGTCGGAGCACGCCGACGACATGGGTTGGACGATGGAGACGCGTGACCTCAACGGTGATGGCTGGGACGATCTCGTGATCGGGGTTCCCTACGAGGACGTCGGTTCGTTGGTGAACGCCGGCGACTTCTACGTCATCTACGGCAGCTCGCAGGGCCTCGACGTAGCGCATACGCACGTCATCACCCAGGAGACGGCGGGCGTCCCGGGCGCCTCCGAGCAGTACGACTACTTCGGCGCCGTGTAGTACACCTCGGGCGTGACTCTGCTCGCCGATGTGGTCGCCGCGTCGCAGAACGTCGCGTCCACTCGATCGCGCACCGCGAAGATCGCCACGCTGGCTGCGCTGTTCGCCGAGCTCGCGCCCGACGAGGTGGAACCGGTGGTCGGCTTCCTCACGGGTGCGCCGCGACAAGGCCGCGTCGGCGTGGGCTGGGCAACGGTGTGGAAGCCGGCCATCGTGCCGGCGGCGCAGCCGTCGCTGACCGTCGGCGAACTCGACGCGCTCGTGTCGTCGGTGCAAGAGGCCACCGGCACAGGATCGCAAGCGGCTCGTGCCGCGCTCCTCGAAGCATGCTTCGCGCGCGCCACCGGCGACGAGCAGGACTTCATTCGCCGCCTGTTCGTCGGCGAGCTACGGCAGGGCGCGCTCGCTGGGGTGGTGGGTGACGCCGTTGCCAAGGCGGCCGGCGTCACCGTCACCGCGATGCGCCGGGCCGCGATGTTGCAAGGCGATCTCGGTCGCGCCGCTGCGCTCGCGCTGCACGGCGACGATGGCGCGCTCGAGGCGGTCGGTCTGCACGTACTGCATCCCGTACAACCGATGCTCGCCGCATCGTCGAAAGACATCGCCGACGCGATGGAACGAACCGGTGAGGCTTCGGTGGAGTGGAAGCTCGACGGCGCACGCGTGCAAGTGCATCGTCACGGCGACGATGTGCGCGTCTTCACGCGCAATCTCAATGACATCACCGACCGAGTGCCGTCGGTGGTCGATGCCATGCGTGCCATGCCCGAGACCTCGTTCATCCTCGACGGTGAGATCATAGGGATCAGCGAGGACGAACGACCGCGGCGCTTCCAGGACACGATGAGCGACTTCGTTGCCCAACAGCGCGAGCTGCGTTCGCTCGCACCGTTCTTCTTCGACGCGCTGCACATCGGCGGTACCGACCTGCTCGATGCACCGCTGTCAGAACGGCGAGCTGCGCTCGACTCGCTCTCGGGCGTGCAACGGATTCCCGCCATTGTGACGGCTTCGCCCGAACAGGCGGCCGCGTTCCTCGACGACGCGGTCGGGCGCGGGCACGAGGGAGTGATGGTGAAGGCGCTCGACGCGCCGTACGAAGCGGGCCGTCGGGGGAGTGGCTGGCGCAAGGTGAAGCCGGTGCACACGCTCGATCTCGTGGTGCTCGCGGCCGAATGGGGTCACGGGCGACGGCGCGGTTGGCTGTCGAACCTGCACCTCGGCGCGCGCGGCGGCGAGGGCGAGTTCGTCATGGTGGGCAAGACGTTCAAGGGCCTCACCGACGCGTTGCTCCAGTGGCAGACCGAACGGTTGCAACGACTCGCGATCGGTGAAGAGGGCATCACCGTGCATGTACGGCCGGAGTTGGTGGTCGAGATCGCGCTCGACGGCGTGCAGAAGTCGACGCGCTATCCCGGCGGTGTGGCCCTCCGGTTCGCTCGAGTGCGCGGCTACCGAACCGACAAACCCACGTCGGAGGCCGACACGATCGAAACCGTGCAAGCGATGTTGCGCTGAGTGACGCGCGATTACGCCGCGCCCTTGGCTTGCTCGAGGAGCTTGTCGATCTCGTCAAGATCGTGCGCGCTGAGTTCCCAACTTGCAGCCGCGGCATTGGCTTCGACTTGTTCGGGCTTGGTGGCACCGGCGATCACGCTCGCGACGGGGTTGTGTGCGAGTAGCCACGACACCGCGAGTTCGAGCAGCGAGTGCCCGTGATCGCGGGCCCACGCGTCGAGGGCCTCGACCCGGTTGAGGTTCTTCTCGGAGAAGATCACCGCCTGGCGGTCTTCGGGCATCGAAGCGAGGCGGGTGCCTTGCGGCGGCGGTGTCCCGCGCCGGTACTTGCCGGTGAGGAGGCCGCTCGAGAGCGGGAAGTAGGGAATGAACGCGATGTTGTTGCGCTCGCACGCCTGGAGCACACCGTGTTCCGGAGCGCGCCGCAAGAGGCTGTACTCGTTCTGCACACTGACGAAGCGAGCGATGCTGTGTTCCCGGCTGATCGTGGTCGCCGCGTCGAGCATTTCGGGCGAGAAGTTGCTGCAGCCGATCTCGCGAACCTTGCCGGCGCGCACGAGCTCGTCGAGCGCGCCGAGGGTCTCCTCCAGCGGCGTCGCCTCGTCGGGAAAGTGGATTTGGTACAAGTCGATGCGATCCGTACCGAGTCGCTGCAGGCTGTCGTTCGCGGCGCGGTGCACGTACTCGGCCGAGCCGCCGCCCTTACGTTCGTCGTCGATGGGGACGCCGAACTTCGTGGCGACCACAGCATCGCCGCGGCGCGCACCAAGTGCTTGGCCGAGCATCACCTCGCTCTGCGTGTTGCCGTAGATGTCGGCGGTATCGAAGAAGTTGATGCCGGCTTCGAACGCCGCGTCGACCACCGCGGTCGTCGCGGCTTGATCGATGCGGCCGCCGAAATTGTTGCAGCCGATCCCCACCACCGATACGTCGAGCGATCCGATCCGTCGTGTCTGCATGTCTTCATTCCCTCGAGAGGTCGTAACTCTTACGGAGAAACACCTGCACCGCGACGATCCGATCGAGATCGTCCACGTCGAACACCACGGCTTCGTCGGTGCACAGTCGTGCGCCGTCCATCGTGACCGTCTCGCTGAGCTCGGCGCACACGCGGCCCTCGCCGTCTCCCCACACGCGCGTGACCTCGAGTTCGTAATCGGTGAGCGAGGTCACGGTGTCTTCGAGGAACTTGGCGTAGGTGGACGCGCCTCGGAAGTCGTCGAGGTACGGACCGTGCCGTTCGACGTCGGGCGCGAGCGTCGCCGCCAGGCCCTCCCAGTCGTGATCCGCGAGACTGCGGAGATACTCCTCGACGACGCCGACGGATCGATGCACGTGAACTAGCTGTGCACGTTCCGCGCGAGCGCAGTGAGTGGCGCTTGTTCGCGCAGCGCGCTGTCGCGGGCGACTGCCGCCGCGCGCAGTTCGCCGGCATCCGCGGAGCCGTCACGCGCAGGCAGGGGCGGGAGGCTGAACCCGCTGTACATCACTCGGCGTTCCTGCTCGACGGGTGCCTGGGCCATGTGCATCGTGCAGCTGAGGTGGATGGTGACGTCGCCGACCTCGGTCGCGAGCGGCACATCGGGAAGGTCGAGGTGCGGTTGCAACGAACCCGACCACACGAGCGCGCGGTGCGAACCCGCAAGCGCATGGAGTTGACCCGATGTGGGGCCCGCGCCCGTGACAGAGATGCCGACCGTCATACCGCAGCAGTTGTACGAGTGGCGACCGATGCCGCAGTCCTTGTGCCAACCGATGTCGGAGATGCCGGCGACCACGCCGATCGGCTTGAACAGTGCCTCGACCAGGTTGTCGGCGCGCTTGCGAGCGAACCGGTGACCCGCGCCCGACAGTTCGGCGAGATCGAGGAAGCGGCGGTCTTCGAGCAAGCCCGCGACCGTGTCGCTCTCGCGGCTGAAACCTTGCATGCGCACGAGGCGGTCGGTGCCGTCGGCGGTGCGAGCCCACCACGAACGACCATCGCCCTGCGAGTACTGCGGCACGGCGCGGTCCATGTCGTCGGACACGGTTGCCATCTCGTCGGCGCGGAAGACGCCCGCGATGTGCAGGAATCCCGCGCGCACGAGGAACTCGTGCATCTCGGCCGGATCGTCGACGCCGACGCGGAACGTGCGGTCGAGGTCGAGCGGACGGCCGTCGGCGTCGGTGAGCTCGACCGAGCCTGGCGTGTAGATCGGCGCGCCATCGAGCGCGGCGCGCAGCACGAGCCACCAGTTGAGCGCGTCGCCCAGCTTGCCATCGCCGGTGTCACCGAGCGTGCCTCCGACCCAGAGGCCCATCATCGACTGCTGGTCGTGCACGACATCGTCGAGCTGCGCGGCGTCGAGGGCGATCGTGGTGCGACCTCCGCCACTGCGCGCGAGTGACACGCCACTACCGGCGATGCCGTGGGGTGCGTCGGGCTCGTAGGTGAGTGTCCACTGTTCGCCGGCCACCGACATCGTGAGTGGCTTCGGCCGGATCCAGTCGACGCCGGGGCGGATCAACTCGGCATGGCGGGCGATCGCGTCAGGGAACTCGTCGGTGAAGAACGATTCGGGGTCGACGGCCACGTGCGGCTCGTCGCGTCGTGTGCGCAGGTCGACGGTCACGCCGGCAATCGTAACGGCGCGCCGTAGTGCTTGCATCCGTGAGGCGGGCGGCGCAGAATCCGCACCGGGGGAAGCCGCATCGCTGGGCTCAGGGGGTCATCGGAGATGTTGGCGTTTTCTCGTCGTCGCGGACCGCGCATTGGTGCGACCGCATTGCTGTTCCTCGGCGCGGCTGCGGCCGGTGCGGGTCTCGCCGCCAAGCCGGCCGCCGCCGACGGACCCGGGGTTGGTGCACCCTGGATCGTGTCAGTGGGTGACTCGGCCATTTCCGGCGAGGCCGGCCGTTGGGCCGGTAACACGAACGGCTCCTCGAACAATGTCGACGCGCTCGGTTCCACCGCGTACTACGACAACGCGTCGAACACGGCCGAGACCATTCCCGGCTGCCACCGTTCGAAGTCGGCCGAGGTCTTCATCGGTGCGGGTGTCAACGGCATGAACCTCGCCTGCTCCGGCGCGCGTACCTATACGCAGACGCCGGGTTCGGGTGACTTCAAACCTGGCCTCGACTTCTTCTCCGACAGTGCGGGCCACAAGGGCCAAGCGCTGATGTTGCAGCAGTTCGCCGCGACGCACAACGTGAAGGCTGTGGTGGTGCTGATTGGCGCGAACAACTTCGGCTTCGCTGACATCGTGCAGGCGTGCGTGACCGACTGGCTCACGTCGCCGTCATGGTGGAAGAACTACTGCAACGACGACTCGAGCGTGACGTCGTACTTCACGTCGAGCTACGTGGCCGCGCAGACCACAGCCATCAAGGGCGCGATCCTCAACGTGCGCCAAGCCATGGCGAACAATGGTTACTCCGACGGCTCGTATTCGATCATCGTGCAGACGTACTCGTCGCCGATCCCGAACGGGAGCGGCTTCCGCTACTCGGAGTCGGGTTGGTCGCGCCAGAACACCGGCGGTTGCGGGCTCTGGAACGCCGACGCGAATTGGGCCAACACCACGGCGGTGCCCACGATCAACGGCGCCGTGACCAACGGCGCGGCCCAAACCGGGCTGACGAACGTCAAGATCCTCAACGATGCCAATGCGTTGGTGGGCCGCCGGCTGTGTGAAAACACGGTCGGTTTGCTCGAAGAGGTGGGCCTGGCGTCGTGGCGCAGCGCGGGTGCGGCTGATCGAACGGAATGGGTCAGCCAGATCCGCACGACGAGCACACTGTTCGGTCCGTACCAGTTGCAGGAGGACGCGCACCCGAGCTACTGGGGTCAGCTCGCACTGCGGAACTGTCTGCGGCAGGCGTACAACGGTGGCGCGCCGCGCGGTGGCACCTGCACCCGTGGCGCCAACGGCTTGAACACATTCGGCGAACCCAACATGGTGCTGCCGTAGTCCAAGTCACTCGGGCGTCGTAGAGCGTCGCTATTCGACGCTTTACGACGCCCGGCGATTATTGGCCGAAGGCGGCGCGGGCGGCGCGCCGGCCGTCGGCTGCGGCGCGCAGGTGGTCGGCGTTGCCGTCGTCGAGCAGCCCTCGCACCGCGTCGGCGGCGGCACCGAGTGCGATGAAGGCGAGCGAGCCGCCCACCGACACGCGCCGCACTCCAACTTCGGCGAGATCGGCGACGGTCGCGCCGGCGGGCAGGATCACGTTCACCGGGCGGTCGACATTGCGCACGATCGTGGCGATGTCGTCGAGCGCGGTGATTCCGGGCGCGAACAACACGTCGGCGCCGTTCGCCTGGAACGCCTGCAACCTGCTGATGATGGAATCGAGCTCAGGGTGACCGCGGAGCGCGCCCTCGGCGCGTGCGGTCAACACAATCGGTGCGTCACCACCGTGCGCCGCTTCGGCGGCGGCCTCGATGCGCGCCGCTGCGACGTCGACGTCGTACAGCGGATGATCGTGACTGCGAGTGAAGTCCTCGATCGACAGACCGCACAAGCCGGTGTCGCTCGCCTCGCGCACCGCGTCGGCCACGTCGGCGGGATCATCGGCGAACCCGTTTTCGAAGTCGGCACTCACCGGAACGGTCACCGCCGCCGCCATCGCGCGGCAGTGCGCGACGGCTTCCGGTCGCGTCATGTCGTAATCGAGCCGCCCGAGTGTGGACGCGTATCCGGAGCTGGTCGTTGCGATCGCTTTGGCGCCGAGTGACTCGAACAGCTTTGCGCTGCCGGCATCCCAGGCGTTCGGAATGACGAACGGCGCGTCGCCGTGGTGCAGCTCGAGAAACTGCTGCGCGAGCGAACTCACTTCGTGGGGACGGCCGACTTGAACGCGAATACCGCGCGCACCTTCGGCTCGAAGTGCTCGAGCGGCAGGGTGTCGTAGTTCGGGTCGAAGGCGATCTGATCCCACTCATCGGCGAAACGCGCAGCGAGTTCGAACTGCTCGGGCGTGAGCGAGTCGCGATGTTGTTCGCGAGCGTCAGGGTCACCACCGAAGTGGTGGTAGTAGTGCCGGCCCTGGAAGTCCTGGTGCACGCGGATCATCTCGTACACGTCGGGACGCACGTAGGGCTGCAAGATCGCAGCCGCGATCGCGGGATGATTTGCGACCGACACGGCCTTGCCGACGTCGTGACACAGGGCTGCCACCACGATCTCGTCGTCGGCGCCGGCGCGCTCGGCGAGCGTGGCCGTTTGCAGGCAGTGCGTCAGTTGGTCGGTGGCGAAGCCGTCGACGATGTCGCCCAGCGACTCCAGGAGCATGAGCACACGGTCGGCAACCCGCCCGCCGTTCGCCGCGTGCTCGGTGCCGATCACCATCCACTGCTCGGCGGTCGATTCGTCCATGCGCGTGAACGACGTGGGTGTCTGCGTGGTGGTCATGCGTCATGATCGCGCGCCGCGCCGGTGCTCGCTATCCCGTTACCGTCTTACAGGTTGGTAGTTGCACGTTCTTGCCGACGTGCACGTCGATCGCGACCACGCACACGTTGTGCGGGCCCGACGCGAGCGTGAGGGCGATCTGCTCGTCGAAGCCATGAAATTGACCGTAGGGCGAGATTTCCCATCGAATGTCGGGCCGGTTCTTGTTCGCGAGCCTTTGCCCGCCTTGGGGTACTCCGTCGACCCTCACCGACACGTTGATCGGCTCAACGATCTCCGGATCGAGTGCCCAACCCCGTACATGGAGCCCACCGCTCGTGTACGTCGCGAGGCTCAGCTTCCCGACCGGGTCGGTCTTGCTGAACAATTGCAACGCGTCCGAGCCGACCTCCGTCTTGACCGATCCGACGGTGCTCTGCGGGACCTGGAGCCATCCCCGTTCGGCCCCGTACTTTGCCACCAGGCGGTAGTAGTCCGGGTTGAAGCCGCCGTAGATGACCGTCGGCCACCTTGCGATGTCCTGCATGTGGTCGAGTTCGTCGATCGTTCCCTGCGACACCACGGTGCCGCACGGAATGCCGCATGTCCCGAGCGGCCACAGCGGTGCACCTCCGGCGATGATCCAAAAACGGATTCCGCCAGTGTTGGCATCGATGGCTTTGAGGACCGTCCCGTCGTCAGGCCACGGGAGGAGGCGCTTGCTGTCATTGGGAGGGCCCCCGAGCGCGTCGATCGTGCCTTGCGGCACAGGTATGCCGCTCCGAACACAGAGGTGACCGCACGGGATGTGCAAGGGGGCGCCTCCGGCGACGGTGTATTTCTCCGGCAGCGGCAGCCATGAATAGGCCGCGAGCTTCGTACCGTCCGCGGGGTAGCGGCGGAGATGTCGCGGCGCGCCGGGCCGCGGGTCCGCGCCAAGGATGTCCCAGCGGAGGGAGTCCTGGCTGATGAACGCGAACGCGGAATGGTCGCATACAAGGCTCGGAGTACATGACGAGAGCCAAAGCGCGGCACCGCCCGCCGTCTTGTCGAGCCGATCCTTGGATCGGGTCGGGTCGTCGTTCGGATACACGCCCCACAGCACCGTGTTGTCGGCGGGATATTGGCGGAGCGTCTCCCAGCCCGCGGTTTTCGCGCCGAGGTTGTCGATGGTGAATTGGTCGACGATGACCGCGTCGACGTCGCAGACAAACGGTCCGGCGCAGGTTGTGAGATAGATCGGCGCGCCGCCGGCGACCTTGTAGAGCGGCGGTCTGTCGAGCACGGGCCCGGTGCTTTGATTCTGCAGCGCTCGAAGAATCGTTCCGTCGGCGGGGTAGTTGTTGAAGCCGCCGAGATCGTTCAGTTGGTGAATCTTGCAAGTCGGCTTGCACTTTTGCCAGCTGTCATACGTCTTGAGGTACAGCGGCGCACCACCGGCAATTCGGTAGAGATCTTTGTTCGGCAGGATGACGAAGTCCCCGTCGGGGACGGGTTGTGACGTGGCGTTCCCCTTCGCCTCGGCATGAGACGGCGTTGCGACGAAGAACGACGAGCCGACGATCGCCAACACGGTGCACAGCACAGCAAGAAGCTGCGCGCGACAAGCACGACCCACATCCACCACCACAGTCCCCCCTTGTCCCACCAGGAGCTGCCGACTGCCGCTCCCCGGCGGGCCGAACGCTAGACGTAGCTATCGGGTGCTGTCGAGGAAGCCGACGACGGCGTCGTTGAAGAGGTCGTTGCGGTCGCCGGCGACCATGTGTCCGGCGTCGGCGACGTCGACGAATTCGGCATGCGGCACGATCTCGAGGAACGCCTGCGCACCCTCTTCGCTCAACAAGTCGCTCTGGCGGCCGCGCACGAGCAGCGTGGGGAGTTTGCGTTGGGAGATGACGCGTGCGTCCACGTCGAGCCGGTCGGGGTCGACGATCGAACGGGTCTCGTCGGGCGAGCTGCGCTTGCCGCTGATGAACTTCGGGTCCCAGTGCCAGTACCAGCGGCCGTCGCGCTCTCGGAGGTTCTTGCGCAGGCCGTCGAGATTCCTCGGTCGTGGACGGTGTGGGTTGTACGCCGCGATGGCATCGGCAACGGCTTCGAGGTCGGGAAAGCCGTCGTCCATGTGCTCGAGCATGAACGCACCGATCCGGTCGGCGCCGTCGCGTTCGATGTGCGGCGCGACGTCGACGAGCACGAGCGCGCTGGCAACTGGCTCGTCGGTTTCGGCGATTGCCGCGAGCGACGACACTCCGCCGAGCGACGCGCCGACGAGCGCCGGCAAGGTACCGGGCCCGCGCGTCGCGGCGACGTGCGTGATGGCGCGGATGTCGGCGGCAAAGGCATCGAGCGAGTAGTCACCCTTCGGGTCCCAGTCGCTTTCACCGTGACCACGCAAGTCGGTGTTGTACGTACGCCAACCGTTGTCAGCGAGCGCGGACGCGGTGTGATGCCACGAATGTCGCGTCTGCCCGCCGCCGTGGAACAGCAGCACGGGCGTTCCGTCGGCCGGACCGGCCACGTCGGCGGCGAGGGTGACTCCGGCGCCATCCAACCGTTCCATCGCAGCAGTTGAGCCGCGCGCCGAGGCGAACGGCGAATCAGGGGCTCGAGATCGTGATGTGGCGCGTGATCGACGTGTCGGCCAGGTAGTGGATGTCGCCGTGATAGGTGGCTACCGCCGTGTGATCGCCGAGACCGAGTCCACCCGCGGCGGTGTACACGATGCGGTTGCTCTTCACCGGCACTTCGTGGTTCACGCCGTCGATGCTCACGTTCGCTGTACCGGTACGCGCGCCGTAGTTGATCTGGCCGACTTTCACCACGAGCTGCGCATAGAACACAACCGGCGTCGTCGCGGTGAAGCTGCTGACCGGCGTGCCGTTCGTCGACTTGTAGAGCAGGTCGACGTTCACGCGCGACGGATCGCCGATGATGTGCTGCTTCGTAGCCGATGTGCTCGACGCCCAGATCGAGTCGCCGGAGTACACCGCGTGGATGAAGTGTGTACCGCGCGTGAACGTGTAGCTGAGCTGCGCCACGTGCTTCACGACGGGAGCCGTCCCGAGCGACATGGAGCCTTCCAAGAACTCCACGGTGCCCGTGGGCGCGGGCCGGCCGCCGACGTTCGCCTTGAGCGTCGACGGATACCCGACGACCTGGTTGATCGGTACGAACGAAAGGGCGGTTTTCGACGCGAGCAGCGCGCCGGCGTGGTGGCTCCAACCAGAGAGGGTCGAAGCACCGGCGACAAGCGCGAGCGCTGCGACGGCTGAGATACGACTGCGCCTTCGTGCTCTCATCGCGCGCCCCCTTTTGGCCGCGCCAGCGTAGCCAGGAGGTCGCCTCACGGCATCGGGTGCTCGTCGATCCAGTCGACGGCGAGACGTCGCCGCTCGATCCGCCACGTGCCGTCAGCGCCCACGTAATCGTCGAAATAGCGAATCGCCATCATGCGCATCACCGTGGTGTCGCCTTCGGTGCGTACGTGGGAAGCAAGGCAGTAGGTCTCGCCGGTCGCACGTGCACCGTCAGTCGCCGCGAACCACACCGAGTGCTGACCGAGCATGTGATGCGTTGCCGTGTAGCGCCGCAGCGTCTCCATGGCCGTCATGATCTCGGCGCGGCCGTGCCGTTCCCGACTCGGCTCCGTGGTCTCGGGGTCGCCGTTGTGGATCGCGAGCACACCATCGACGACGAACAGTTCGGCGAGCGATTCGAACTCACGCCGGTCGGCGTGGCGTGCGTACGCGGCAACCAGGCCCGCGATCGCGCGTCGATCCCCTGGGCGATCGTCGAGTGGCGCGTCGATGTGATCGTCGCTCAAGAGAAGGTCCGGTGGTAGCGGTCGGCGATGGTCGTGATCGCTTGGGCCGCATCGCCGATCGCGGGCGCGAATGCTTGCAACGGGATGTTGAACGACGTGACGCCGGCCTGGGCGAGCGGCACGGCGGCTTCAATCGACGCGTCGAGGTCGATGCCCTTGTCGCCGCGCGCCATGGGTAACGCGGTCTGCACGAGCAACGCATCCGGATCGCGTCCCGCCGCGGTGAGCTCGACGCGCAACTGCGTGATTCCCGCGCGGATGTCGTCGGCCGTTGCACCCATGATCGGAATCCATCCGTCGCCCCACCGCACGATCCGCTCCACATTGCGATCGCTGAGCGTTCCAGCCACGAGCACCGGTATGCCCTGAGGCTGCGCCGGCTTCGGCTCGCAATAGATGTCGTCGAACGTGATCGTGCTCGTGTGCATGGTCGCGGGCGTCTGCGTCCAGAGCGCGCGGCACACCGCGAGTCCGTCGGAGAGGAGCGCGCCGCGCTCGTCCCACGACAGGCCGACGGCCTCGTACTCCTCGCGCTGCCATCCGAAGCCGACGCCGAGATCGAGCCGACCGCCCGAGATTTGATCGAGCGTCGCCGCGGTCTTGGCGAGCAACGCCGCGGGGCGCAGCGGCGCGATGAGGATGCCGGTCGCGAGGCGCACGGTCGAGGTGCGCGCGGCCATCGCGGTGAGCACGGTCAACGGTTCGAGCCACGGCGACTCGGGCCCGGTGGGGAAGCGACCCCAGCGGTACTTGTCGGTGTGCGGGCCCATCACGACGTGGTCGACGACCACGACGCGATCGCCGCCGGAGTCCTCGACCATTGCGGCGACGTCGACCATGGCGCGCCAGTTGCCATCGGACCACGCGCCGAAGTTGGGAACGCCGATCGAAAGCTGGGGAGAGTGGGTCACTCGGTCAGTATTGGCGCTCGGACTCGTGGCGGGCGAGTGCACGGCGATCGACCTTGTCCATCGCGGTCAGCGGGAGGTGGTCGACGACGCGAACCGCTTCGGGCAACTTGTAGGCGGCAAGCCGGCTGCACGCGTAGTCGCGGAGATCGTCGAGTGTCGGCGCGGCGGATGGATCGCGCGGTACCACGACGGCCACGCCGATCTCACCCATCACGGGGTCGGGGCGCGGTGTGACCGCGACCGCGGCAACGGCCGGGTGCTCGAGCAACACGGCCTCCACTTCGAGTGGGTACACGTTGTAACCACCGCGGATGTACATCTCACCGATGCGACCTGTGATGCGAAGGCGCCCTGCGGCGTCGAGCGCGCCGAGGTCGCCGGTGCGCAGCCAACCGTTGCCGTCGAGCGCGCGTGCCGTCGATTCTGCGTCGCGCCAATAGCCGGCCATCACCGCGTCGGATCGCAGACACACCTGTCCGATCTCGTCGACGCCCGCGGCTCGGCCCGTCTCGGGATCGCGCACCTCCACCTCGATGCCGGGTCGCGGCCGTCCGACGGTGTGCAGCACGTCGTCGTCGGGTGCGTCGAATGCAGTGAGGGTGCCGAGGCCGCCCGACTCGGTCGACGAATAGCGCACCGAATAGCCCGCGTCGAAGCGCGTGCGGGCCTCCTGCACGAGCGCAGCGGGAGATGGGCCCGCGCCCACGATCAGCCCTTGCACCGCGCTGAGGTCGTACGCATCGAAGTTGGCCACCGCGAGTAGGAGCGAGATTTGCGCAGCAACTCCACCGACGAACGGAACGCGCTCGCGCGCGATCACGTCGAGCGCGTCGGTGGCTTTCCAACGCGTCAACACGTGCATCGTGGTGCCGAGTTGGAGGTAACCCGCAAGCTTCGTCATGAAGCCGACGTGGGGCAGGCCCGTGGCCACGAGTTGCGCGGCACCGGTGCTCCACGCGCCGCCGGTATCCATACGAGTGATCGCGGCGATCTGGCGCGCCGTGAACAGCGCGCCCTTGGGCACGCCCGTGGTGCCCGACGTGAACACGAGCGTTTCGGGAGTGTCGGGGTTTGTGACGCTGGTTGGTGACGGCGGTGGGCGATCCAGCCTGAGGTCGCCGAGCATGTCGTCCGCGTCGCGGCCGACGCGCACGGAGAGCGTGGCGATGTGGCCGGGCAGCCCGTCGGCGAGCTCGTCGGTGGCGAGCACAAGGTCGGGTTGGGCTCGGTCGAGCATGGCGGCGCGCTCCACCGAGGTGGCTCGGGGCGTCACGCCCGCAGCAATCGCGCCGAGCCGGGCCAGCGCGAGATATGCCAGTACGTATTCCGCGCTACTCGGCAAGACGAGTGCCACCAGTTGCCCCGCGCGCACGCCACGCGCGGCAAGACCCGCCGCGACGGAGTCGCTCGCGGCCGCGAGTTGCGCGTACGTGA
>JADMIO010604043.1_pt1 | contig 41558 bp, 30 predicted proteins | sample 8958161 | NCBI WGS metagenome assembly JADMIO01 (sample SAMN16585339, study PRJNA669376) | soil metagenome | isolation source: Crop rotation soil | place: USA: Cullars Rotation, Alabama | collected 2011 | reverse complement strand
GCAGCTGCAGCAGCGGCCGCCGCAGCCAATCCAATGGCTCCCGCCGACTGGAATCCTCGTTTCGTCGGTGGTCGCAAGATTCTCGCGATGGACTTTCTGCAGAATCAGCGTCGTCGTCACATCTACATTTCCAAGTGGGCCGAGTACATGAAGGATCTCGACATGTTCATCGGTGCGCCGAATGCGGATGTCGGACAGAACTCGCAAACGGGACATCCGTGCGCAGTGGTGCCGTACAAGTTTGATGTACCGCAACAGCAAGGCGGAGGCGGGCGCGGTGGCGCACCAGCGACTCCACCACCGGTGCTCAAAGCGCAGCCAATTTGTGCGACGATCATCGGGAATCTGTTTGAGGACGACAAGATTCTTTCGGTCGCACATCAGTTTCAGATCCATACCGACGTGCATATGAAGCGGCCGACGCTGGGGTAAGTGGCGTTTCCAAATCAGAAGCGGTCAGCTATCGAGCTCGATGGCTGACCGCTGCTTTTTTCAGTCGATCGCACTGAAAAGCTCGTTTCAAGGTGCGCGAGTGCCGGTCGTTCCCAGTGCGATTTCACAGTCAACGGTCCGCACAAGTCATCACCGCCCGTTGCCGTCGCGGACCCCGTCGGTGACATTCCCCCTGTGCCCGCCTCAACCTCCGCTTCGGAATCCAGAATTGCGATAACCGACTATGTCGCGCTCGTCGCCATCGCAGTCGGCGCTCTCGCGGCGGTGCTTGTTGTCACACCGTACCGGTCGTTCGACCTCGACCGATTTCTGGCACCGAAAGAAGTCGCGCTGCATATAACAGCAACCATCGCTGCGCTGTGCACATTGCGCCGCATAACGACGCTTCGCATTTCGCTCCCGGATGCGGCATTGATTGTCTGGATCGCACTGTCGGCGTTGTCGGCGGTGTTCGCCACCAATCACTGGGTCGCGTTACGTGCATTTGGCGTCACGGCCAGCAGCGCAGTGCTCTATTGGAGCGCTCGAAGAATTTCAGACGCAGGACTCGCGCGTGCACTCGTCGCATCGCTCGCGTTTGCGGTAGTTATCGGCGCACTTACGGCACTCGCGCAGGCGTACGGGATTCGCTTCGATTTCGCAACGCTGAGCCGCGCACCCGGCGGCACGTTTGGCAATCGCAATTTCATGGCGCACTTGGCCGCGGCAGGCATTCCCTTGCTGCTCTACTGCGGAGCATCGGCGCGCACCGAACGCGGCGCAACACTCGGCACTGCAGGTGTGTTGATTTGTTCGGCGGCACTCATGCTGTCGCGAACGCGTGCGGCGTGGCTCGCGCTGATGTTGTGGGGCGCGCTTGCAGTTGTTGTGCTGTTCTTCGGACCGACGGTGTTTGATTCGAAGACGCAGCGCAAACGCGCGTCGATGATGGTCGCGGCGGCGGTAGTCGGTGGTGTGCTGGCGCTCATCCTTCCCAATGCACTCGACTGGAAAAGCGACAATCCGTACCTCGACTCCGTGAAAGGTGTCGTGAATTATCGCGAAGGCAGCGGTGCAGGGCGCCTCAAGCAGTACACAAACTCCGCGCGCATGGCGCTTCATCACCCGCTACTTGGCGTCGGTGCAGGAAACTGGCCGGTGGTGTATCCCTCGTTTGCACCTGCCGATGATCCATCGCTTTCCGGCGAAACGGGAATGACATCGAACCCGTGGCCAAGCAGTGATTGGGTCGCAGCACTGTCGGAGCGAGGACTGCTTGCCGTTGTTGCGTTGATTGTGTTCGCGTGCACGCTTGCGTACAACGCCGCGCGTTTGCGTTACGATCCGTACGTGACGCCAGAGGCTCGTCTCGCAGTGTTTGCCGGAATCAGCGTGCTTGGTGTTGCAATGATCGAAGGCGGATTGGATGCAGTCCTGCTGCTGCCGGCAAACGCAGTTGTCGTCTGGTCGATCGCCGGAGCGCTTCTCCCGCATGGCAAGGCAGTGCGCATTTACGAATTGGCAATGCCATATCGCATTGCATTGTTCATCGTTTCTGTTGCCGTGCCCGCACACGCCGCATGGTCGAGCAACAACCGCGTAAACGCGATGCAACTCTATTCGCTTGGCCGCATCAGTTCGATTGAACAGGCTTCCGACCTGGATCCTGGCGCATACCGCATTCGTATGCGTGCCGCCGAGTTGTATTTGCTCAAAGGGCAGTGCGCGAACGCGAGAAAACATGCGGTTGTTGCGCACGATCTATTTCCTTTTGCGCCAGCGCCCAAGCGCATGCTCGCACAATGTCCGGCGGCAGCAAAACGCCGCGCCTGAACTGAGACGCGGCGTTATTGATTCGTTCGTTGTGAAGCGTGACCGCTACGGAACGATGCCCGGACCCTTTCGCTTCATCAGCGCTTCGATCTCCGGGATTTCGCGCGGGACCGCTTTCGTGATCCATTCGAGTCCCTTGTCGGTGATCACGTAGTCGTCTTCGATGCGAACGCCGGTGTCCTTGTACTTCTCAACAAGCGCTTTCACCTTGGCCTTGAACGCACGATTCTTTGGCGTGTCAGGCAGTATCTCAAGCAGCTTCGAGTTGATGTAGATGCCGGGCTCGATGGTGAACGCGTCGCCTTGCTTGAACGTCTTGTTGCCGAAGCTCGCCTGAACAGGATCGTGCACCGCGAGACCAATGCCGTGCGAGATGCCGTGAATGTTGAACAAGCTGACCTGACGGCAATTCCACACGTTTGCCTCGCAGTTGGTGGGCCACGGCATGTCGAGCGTCGCCGTCGCTGATTCGATCAACCCAAGCTTTGCGAGTCCGCGTGCGCGCACTTCGACCGACGAATCCTGCGCAGCCGCCATTGACAGTCCTGGCTTTGAGTTTCTCTCAGCAGCAGCCTGCGCGTCGCGCACAATCTGATAAATGTCTTTCTGTTCCTGCGTGAACGTGCCTGACACCGGAATCGTTCGCGTGATGTCTGCTGCGTAGCCGTGATACTCTCCGGCCGCGTCGACAACGACAACTTCGCCAGCTTTCGCTTCGCGCGAATCCTTCATGTAGTGCAACTGCGTGCCGTTTGGGCCTGCACCGACAATCGAACCATATGCCGGGCGCTCGGCGCCAAGACGACGGAACGTGTACTCGATGGTCGCAGCCATCTCGTACTCTTTCATGCCAGGACGAACATTCTGCATCAGTGTGCGATGACCTTCCGCACTGATTTCTGCCGCCTTGCGAATAAGCGCCAACTCTGCAGTGCTCTTGCGTGCGCGCAATTCGCTGACGAGAGGATGACCGTCCTTGATCACCAACTTGGGATGACGCACTGCAAGCGCTTTGACGAATTGTCCGCCGCGCGTGAGTGAATCTGCTCCGGCAAAGTCCGCGTCTTCGATGTCGCGGAGCGTGAAGAACGGCAACGAGCCGTCTGCAAGTTTTTCGACTGCATCGGCAAAGCCGGACAATTGCTGGGCAACCAATCCAGTCTCGCGTCCGATCTCCGCCGAATCTGGCTCGTCGCCGTAGTAGAGTGCGCGGCGTGGAGCGCTGCGATTGTAGTACAGCGTGTTGGTCGCGCGCCCATTGCGCACAACCATCACCAGTGTCGCGTCGGCAAAGTGATAGCCGGTGAGATAATGAAACGCAGGAAACTGAAAGAACGGACCAAAGTCGTTGGTGAGCGTAGGCGCACCAAATGCGAGTACTACACCGTTGCCAACGCGCGCCGCGAGTGAATCACGACGAGCGACAAATTCACTGGCGGGAATTTGCGCGTTTGCCGATGTGACGGCGGCAGTAAGTCCGAGAGGCGAAGCGATTGAAATCGCAATCGCGAGCCGTGAAATGCGTTTCATGTGCGAATTGGAGAGGCGTTGTCTGGCGCTATTTCTTGTTTCGACTGATGGAGTACACGTAGGCTGCAACCAGCTTGATTTGCGCATCGTTAAGCGGGTTCTGTCCACCGCCACGCGGATTCATTGCGAAGGGACGCGCAGGATCCTTGAGAGCGGTTTTCGGAACGCCGGTGGTGATCGTGTTGACAATATCAGCGTACTTGCCCGGGCTATGCAGAAACGGTCCAGTTGTGAGATCCGGACCATTACGTCCACCGGTACCACCTTTGCCATGACAACGCTGACAAGTTCCGGTGTTAAACAGCGAATCGCCTTGCGCGATTGTTGAAGGTGTCACCTCGGGCGGTGTCGCGGGCGCCGCGGCGGGTTTAGGCGCGGCGCCGGCGGTCTCAGATGAAGCTCCGCGATGACAGGCGGTGAGCGTTGCTCCGGTGGCCAGCAGTACTGCAACGCGCATCCGAATTGACGTGAACATTGAAACCCCGTGCAGTGGAGGGAGACTGGGCGTACAGTTGTGCACGTACAACCGGTGACTGCATTGCGCAGTCACCGTTCATCAATGCGCGTACGGTTTACAAATAATCTGCGTAGTCGGGTTGATACATCTGTGATTCGACGTACGCGCGCAAATCATCGGGACGCGACATCAGCGTGAGTTCGCGGTTAAACGCAACTTCCGCAACTGCAACACCAATTGCGGTTGACACATCGCGAATGCGCGTGAGGTCGGGGTAGATGCGACCCAGCGCGAGATCGTCAACGGTGACGATTGCGGCGAGCGTTTTGGCTGCAACGAAGAACATCTCGTCGGTAACGCGCGTTGCTTCGCTCGCAATGACGCCAAGGCCGACGCCGGGAAAGATGTAGGCGTTGTTACCCTGGCCGGGAACGTGCGTTTTCCCTGCGTGCGTAACCGGAAGGAACGGACTTCCACTCGCAAAAATCGCGCGCCCGTCGGTCCATGTGTACGCTTCGGCCGCGGTACACTCGGACATCGAGGTTGGGTTGGACAGTGCGAGCACAATTGGGCGCGGATTGTGCTTTGCCATCGCTTGTACGACTGGCTGCGAAAACGATCCAGGTGTTCCCGAAACGCCGATGATCGCATGCGGCTTTAGCGTGTCCACCGCAGTCAGCAAATCGGAAATTGGCGCGTGGTCGTGCGCAAATCGCAGCTTGTGCTCCACGAGATCGTCGCGGCTTTTCACGACAAGCCCTTTCGAATCCATGAACCAGCACTGACGCTGCGCTGTTTGTTCGGACACGCCTTCGGCCTTGAGAGCTTCGACGATGAGATCGCCAATGCCAATGCCGGCTTCGCCCGCTCCCTGAAAGAGAAAGCGCATGTCGGTGAGTTTGATGCCGGAGATGCGCGACGCCGAGTACAATCCGGCCAGAGTCACTGATGCGGTGCCCTGAATGTCGTCGTTGAACGTGCAAATCCTGTCGCGGTATTCGTGCAGCAGACGAAACGCATTGGCGTTGCCAAAGTCTTCAAACTGCACGCATGCGCGCGGATACAGCTCCTGAACTGCATCGATAAACTCAGCCACCAGCTCATCGTATGCTGGACCACGCAAACGCGGCACCGAGCGACCGATGTACGACGGATTGCTGATGAGCGATTCGTTGTTTGTGCCGACATCGAGCGTAACGGGCATGCACTGCGCCGGGTGCAATCCTGCGCAGGCGGTGTAGAGCGAAAGTTTGCCAACCGGAATACCCATTCCGTTCGCGCCGAGATCACCAAGGCCGAGGATGCGCTCGCCGTCGGTGACGACAATCATGCGCACGTCGCGGTGCGGCCAGTTGCGCATCACTTTGGCAACCTGACCGCGATCTTCTGCAGTGAGATACAATCCGCGCGAGCGACGGAAAATTTCTCCCCAGCGCTGACACGCGAGTCCAACCGTTGGCGTGTAGATGATCGGCATCATCTCCACGAGGTTGTCGATGATCACGCGATAGTACAGCGCCTCATTGCGATCGAGCACCGAGAGCAGATCGAGGTATTTGCCAAGGTCCGTTGGCTCGTGGCGAACGCTCTCGAGGACGCGTCGCATCTGTTCCTGCTGCGTGGTTACGCGCGGGGGCAGCAGTCCGCGCAGACCCAGTTCGTCGCGCTCTTCGGCCGTGAACGCTGTTCCCTTGTTGAGCAGCGGATCGTGCAGCACGGCAGCACCACGTTTGCCGTGGAGGTGATTCTTCATATGCGGTTAGCAGTCTCGAAAAAACCTGGTGAATTCAGTGCGGGACTCGTGATAACGCAATTGTTGTTTGTTTCTTGCAGACACCGGAGTTGCTCGTCGACGCATGAATTCGCGACACAACTCCGGTGCTTTGTCCGTGCGAGCGTTACGGCGAAAACGGTTGAATGCGCGAACGCAGTTCGGCGAGCGTTTCGGGAGAACCAGTAAACAAACCTTCAGGGTACGTGCGACGGGGCATCATGTTGGAATAGATCGCGGCCTGCTCGTAGAGATTGAGACCGAAACCGGCGAGATACTGCAGGCGCAGATTCTTGTCGAGATTGAGCTGCACGTCTGCAAGCCACGGCTTGAGCTGATCTGCCCGGGCCGTGAATGTCGCCATCAACTGTACTGCGGAATTGATGCCGATTTCTGACAGCGAGTTCGCAACGGGCGCGTATTCAGGTGTCGCAAGGCGGGCAGCGATTGCATCGACATCGATTGGACCGGGAGTTTTCTGTCCTACCAGCACCACGTCGTAACCTGCGCCCATGTGTTCGTTACCGAATACGAGTCCTTCGGGGAACGTTTCGAGGAACGTGCCAACTTCGCTCTTCACGGCTTCGAGATTGCTTTCGTACAGTTGCACGAACACAGTGACGACACCGCCGTCGTTGAGCTTTTCCTTGATCAGCGTGAAGAATTCTTTCGTGTACAAACCCGCCGCGCCTTTCACCCACGGATCAAACGGATCCGACGTGATCGCGTCGAATTTTTCGTGCGTCGTCATGAGATAGTGGCGCGCATCGTCGATATGCACGTCAACCTTGGGGTTTTGCACGACGCTGAAATTGTGCGCACTGAAATACTTGGAAACGACAGCAGGCACCAACGGTTCGATTTCGGCGATGGTCTCGCGCTCAAGCCGCGGATCGATGCTGACTGAGCCTGCCGTCACGCCGGCGCCGCAACCGATTACCAGGACGCGCTTGGGTGCCTGCTTTGGAAAGAGCGTCGCCATATGTCCAAGCATCCGCTGCAATCGCATGTCCTGCGGCTCGCTCGACGCCTGCACTTTTCCGGCGTTGTGATAATTGAGCACACCGTTTGACAACTCCGACACGGCCATCGACGAGTTCATGCCTTCGCCGGTGAAGACAAAGTTCCCGTGATTGTTGATGCGTCGCGCCACAAAACGACCGTAACCAACGAGAATTGGCGGAACAGGAATGATCGTTGTGAGCAGATATCCAGTGACGAACACCACGGCCAGCAATCCTGCCGTTGCGTTTGCCCCAAGCGGAAACGGTTTCGAATCCTTGCTGGGTCGGAACACCAGCATCAACGACGCGGAAATTGCGGCCGCAACAATCAGCACGCGTGTCGACTGTTGCGTGCCAAGCCACGGAATGAACACGAGGCTCGCAAGCACAGAACCGAGAATTGCGCCAACAGTGTTGGCGGCGTATGTCGTGCCAACAACAACACCAGGATCTGCTTCACGCGAACCCACCGCAACGAGTGCGAGCGGGAAACTTGCGCCCCACAGAATTGCGCCGGGCAACACAACGAACATCGTTTTCACGAGGTCCATCTGAAACGTGAACACCGGCGTCATTGCGAGCTGCGGATCCACCGGCCAGTAGGGAAGTGACTGCGTGAGTGCGTACGCGGCCCATGCGATGCTTCCTACCAACAGCAGCTGACACCAGCCAAGTGCAGCGCGCGCGTTCTCGGTTGACTTGGCGAGCACCGCACCACCGCTACTGCCAATGCCGAGTCCCGCAAGCACAACCGCGAGAATTAGCGAGAAGGTGTACGTCGTCGCGCCAAGATTGAGCGAGAGCAAACGCGTCCAGATCACTTCCGATCCAAGCGCGGTAAATCCGGAAAGCGCGATCGTGATGTAAACGGGAATTGAACCCGGTGGTGCGTCGAACAACTTCGCTTTCACGTTCGATACTGCAGTGGCAACCTGGTTGTACGGCATGCGCGCCGACAGCGCAAACGCGAGCAATGCAACCAGTACGTTGAGCACGAGCGCAACGCCCGTTGCATACACAACATCATGCAAGCGGAGCAGGTAGTATCCCGCGAGCAAACTGCCAATCACACCACCGGCGATATTGCCGCCATAGAAAAATCCAAGCCACGAAACACCGCGCGGCGTGGCTTCAACAAATCGCGAAATGGCAGGCAGCGTTGCGCCCATCATGAGCGTTGGCGGCAGCAGCGCGATGATGCAGAACACGCCGCTCAGAAGCAGTCCGGGAAAACCGCCGAGCCCAATTGCCACGTACAACTTTCCGATAAACGGCAGCAGCGTGACGATCAGCAAACCGCAAATGCCAATACCGACTTCGAGTTTCGCGTACACGCGGAGTGGATGATCTGCGCGCGACACGTATCGAGACAGCAGCAGGCTGCCAACGCACATACCGCCCATGAACGTGCCAAGCACGACGCCGAGCGAAATTGCAGACGAACCAACGATGAGTGACAGCATCTGCAACCACACCACTTCGTAAATCAACGCCGCGCAGCCACTGCCTATGAACAGCAGAACCAACAGCGGAAGAAACGGACGGTCGCTCGCGTTGCTGCTCACGGGAGCTGCCGAGTCGGGAGATTTCTTCGTGGTAGCCATTAGTGCGACGTGGTGTTCGTGGCGGGGCGCCCTGCGGCCTTGCGTCCGATGTCGACGGCTTTGAAGCCGGCATCACCCCAGTTGATCACGAACACACTGAATCCCTGCTTCATGCGCATCTCGATGTCTGTGGCCGTCGCGGGGTAACCGCATGGCACGTTGAATTCCTTGCACGCTGCGAGCACTTGCTGAATGGCTGCTTCCCATCCGGCTTCGTCGAAGGTGCGCTTGCCTGTGCTGTCTGTCGTGGTGAATACCTGTCCGCGAAGCGTGCCGGCCCCTGGGAACAACACACCAATGCCTTTCACTGCGGCAATTTCGCGCACATGCGCCAGGCCAACTTTGCTTTCAACAATCGTGAAGTTCACCAACTCACCTTTCGGGTTGAGCGGCCACACGTCGGCTTTTTCCTTGTAGGTTTTTTCGTCCATTCCCCACAACGCCGGCGCGTTTCCAACATCATCAGGACGCGTGCCGCCCTTTGACTTGAAGCGCATCGACGCGAGACCTTGCTTCACTTCGTCTGCGCTTTCGACGCCGACAAATACAACGCCGCTGACGCCGAGATTGAGTTGACGTCCGATGCGATCGAATGCCTTCGCTGGATCGGGCGCGATTTCCGGAGTCTTCACGAACACGGGGTGATGCAGGCGAAGCGCTGGTTTCGTTGTAACAGCGCCTGCGTCGCCGAGCCCCTTCATGAAGTCCGAGAACGTCGTATATGCAGCGTCGAACGTGCGCTCGCCTTCCATGCTGCCGTCGAAGATGTAGTCCGCCGTGTTGTTCGTGAGGGCGTCCTTCGCGAGCTGCGCTGGTGACTTGACTGAGTCGGGGGGAAGCGGCGGTCCGCCACGTCCAGCGCGTCTGTTGGCTGGCGCGTATAGGCCAAAGACCGGCTGTTTTTTTGACAGCAGATCGACCATCGGGTTGAGCCGCGATTGGCTCGTTGCAACGGTGGGCCCACCCAGCATCGACACGGCCGCAGCCGTCATAATCCAGCGAACACGCACGTGGCCAGCCTCCTGAAGTCAGTAACGCGCTACAACTCGGGTCCCGGTGCCTGCAAAACAGCCTGTTGCAAGGGGCTTTATATGCGCGCCGTCGTCACAGTTGGACAAGGGCTTGCACTTGCTGCTCCGCTCGCTCTCAACCACTATGGAAGAGTGTTACGCCCCGCCATACTACGCCTCGACCCGGAGGTCCAGGCATGAAGTCTCTGTTAGCCGCTGCATCGGCTGTGGTTTTGGCGTTTGCGAGCGTGGCCGTCACCGACGGTCAGATTCAATCGCAAACCCCGCAGGTGCCTCAGGCGCGCACCGTCAGTTCACGCACGGTTGCTCCGCGCCCAACCCGCTCAGCCGCGCACGATGCGGTCGCCAAAGCCGCACGGGGTGCACGCACTAGTACCACTATCGCGCCCGAAGCGTTGACCGCGACGGTCAAGAAATCGTGCGGCGGCTGCCACAGCGATCAGCGCAAAAGCGGCAATGTGTCGCTGCAGGGATTTGACATTTCCACAGTGGCTGGCACCGCGCCCGAAACGGCGGAGCGAATGATCAACAAGCTGCGCGCGGGAATGATGCCGCCACCGGGACGTCCGCGACCGGGCGGAGACACCCTGACGGTGCTGGTTGAAACGCTCGAGCGCCTGGTCGACGCGAAGTCCGCGGCGAATCCCAATCCCGGTTCGCGCACATTTCAGCGACTCAATCGCAACGAGTACGCGCGCTCCATTCACGATCTGCTTTCGCTCGACATCGACGCGGGATCGTGGCTGCCACTCGATACCAAGAGCGCGAATTTCGACAACATCGCCGACGCACAACTACCCTCGGCGACTCTGCTCGATGCGTATCTCGATGCGGCGAGCGAAATCAGCCGGTTGGCAGTTGGCGATCCAAACGCGACAACCAAGACCAACACCTACAAGATTCCCCGTCTCGCATCGCAGTGGGATCACGTTGAAGGTGCGCCGCAGGGGACACGCGGTGGCGTCTCCGTCATTCACAATTTCCCGGCCGACGGCGAATACGTTTTCACGGTAGCGCTGCACGCGATTCCAACGGGGCAGTTGTTTGGATCCGCCGCGCCGTTCGACGAAAAGATTGAAATCTCAGTGAACGGCGAGCGCGCCGCGATCATCGAAGTCGATCGCTGGATGTCGCAGGCCGACCCAAACGGCATGGAGCTCAAGACCAGGCCCATTCAGGTGCGAGCTGGCGCAAACAGAATCACCGCGGCGTTCATCAAGACGTTTGATGGTCCGGTAAACGACAACATCGCGCCCATCGGACACAGCATCGCAGACACGCAGATTGGATCGCAGCTGGGCGTTACCGTGCTTGCACATTTGCAGCATTTCAGTGTAACCGGCCCGTTCAATCCAACGGGAGTTTCCGAGACCGTTGCACGCAAGAAGATCTTCACGTGTCGCCCAACGTCGGCCGCCGAAACGCGCCCGTGCGCCGAGAAGATCGTCACGCGTATTGGGTCCGAAGCGTATCGTCGCCCGTTGTCAGCGTCAGATCTCAAATCGCTGATGGTCTTTTACGATCAGGGAGCGAAAGACGGCGGATTTGAGCTCGGCATTCGCACGGCAATCGAAGCGGTGCTTTCAAGCCCGCACTTCATTTTCCGTCTGGAAGAAGTGCCTGCAGCAGCGAAGCCCGGCGAAAAATTGGCGGTTAACAGCCTCGATCTCGCGTCGCGCTTGTCGTTCTTTTTGTGGGGCACGTCCCCCGACTCGACGCTCATTTCGCTCGCTCGTCGCGGATTGCTGGCTGACACGACGGTGCTCATCGCGCAGACCAAGCGCATGCTCGCCGATCAACGATCAGAAGCACTCGCAACGCGATTCGCAGCACAGTGGCTGCGATTGCAGGACATCGAGAAGGTTCATCCGGACGCGCTGCAATTCCCGGATTTTCATGAGCAGCTTGCCGACGACATGCGTCGCGAAACAGAGCTGTTCTTCTATAGCCTTGTGCGCGAAAATCGCAGCGTGCTCGATTTGTTCAGCGCCGACTACACGTACCTGAACGAAGCGTTGGCGAAGCATTACGGAATTCCAGGCGTCAACGGCCCCGAGTTCCGGAAAGTGAAATATCCGGACAACACGCGAGCCGGTCTCCTTGGCCAGGCGAGCGTACTCACGCTCACGTCGCACGCCAATCGCACGTCGCCAGTGCTGCGCGGCAAATGGGTGATGGAAGTGCTCATGGGCAACCCACCGCCGCCACCGCCGCCCAACGTTCCAGATCTGGAAAAAACGGGCGAAGCAAAAGAAGGCCGGATGCTCACCACTCGCGAGCGCATGGAAATGCACCGTGCGAATCCGGCATGCAAGTCGTGTCATTTGTATATGGACCCCATCGGTCTTTCGCTCGACAACTTCGACGTGACTGGTCAGTGGCGCATTCGTGAAAACGGATCACCGCTCGATACGCGCGGCGAGTTCTACGACGGCACGGCCATCAGCACTCCGGCCGAGCTGCAGAAGGTGTTGCTCAAGCGTCCGATTCCGTTGGTGCGCACGTTTACGCTCAACCTCATGGCGTACGGCCTTGGGCGTCGCGTCGAGTTCTACGATCAGCCGACAGTTCGCCGAATTGTTGCCGACGCAGCAGCAGGCAACTATCGCATGAACGATTTCATACTTGGCGTCGTCAAGAGTGATGCATTCCGCGCTCGCCGCATTCCAGTGGCGCAGGCCGGCGACAACAGTTCGCAGGACGCACCCGCAGCGAAAGAAAAGCAGCCGCAGTTGCATTAACGAGGCGAACGCAGTCGCAGCAACTTCGAGCAGAGTTGTTTCGTCGCAACAGAGTTTGCAGCATACCTACGCGTACCACTCGCATGCCAACCGCAGTACTCAAGTGACGCACACGGAGACGTATCGCATATGCAATTCCTGAACGGCAAGTCACTGGATCGCCGCTCGTTTGTAAAGACGATGGGCGCGACAATCGCGCTGCCCTATCTGGATGCGATGGTGCCAACCGGGCGAGGGGCATGGCGTCGAGTGAACGACGCCCCGCGTCTTGTGGCCATCGAAATGGTGCACGGCGCTGCTGGTTGTAACGAGCTTGGTGCCAAGCTGAATCTGTGGTCGCCAGCAGAAACCGGCACGAAATTCGATCTCGCACCAACTGCGCTTAACGCGCTCAATCCATATCGCGATTACCTCACGATCGTCAGCAACACCGACGTGCGAAACGCCGAGCCGTCATCGCCATTTGAAATTGGCGGCGATCACTTCCGTTCGAGCGCCGTGTATCTCACACAGATGCACCCGAAGCAGACGGAAGGCTCCGATGTGAAGGTTGGAACGTCCCTCGACCAGATGTACGCGCAACAGTTCGGACAGGACACGCCGATTCCGTCGATGCAGTTGTGCATTGAAAATGTCGATCAGGCGGGCGGGTGCGCGTACGGATATGCGTGCGTCTACACGGACTCCATCAGTTGGGCGTCGCCAACCGAACCGCTGCCTGTCATTCGCGACCCACGCGTTGCGTTCGAGAAACTGTTTGGCGTGGGCGGTACATCGGCTGAACGTTCCGAGCGTCGTCGCACCCGTCGAAGCATTCTCGATTTTGTCGCCGGCCAGATGACAAGCTTGAAGACATCGCTTGGACCTGCCGATCGCAGTCGTCTCGACAGCTATCTCGAAGACATTCGCGAAGTTGAACGTCGCATTCAGCGCATCGAAGCGCGCAACAAGAGTGGCGAAGTGCGTGCATTGCCCGAAGCACCGGCCGGTGTTCCCGATTCATTCAAGGAACACGTTGAACTCATGTTCGACTTGCAGGCGCTCGCATTCGCATCGGACATCACGCGGGTGTTCTCGTTCAAGATGGGTCGCGACGGATCGAGCCGAGTGTATCCGGAAAGCGGATCGGACAAGCCGTTTCACCCGGCATCGCACCATGGCGGCAACGAAAAGGGCGTCAAGGAATTCAACCTGATCAACAAGTATCACGTGTCGATGCTGCCGTACTTCCTGAACAAGTTGAAGAGCATGCAGGAAGGAGACGGCAACCTGCTCGACAAAACGATGATCATGTACGGCTCACCGATGGGCGATTCCAACCTGCACAACCATCGTCGCGTTCCGCTCATTCTGCTTGGTCATGCGAATGGCAAGCTTGGTGGTAATCAGCACATCAAGGCGGCCGACGGCACTCCGATGGCCAACGCCATGCTGAGCGTCATGCACACACTCGGCATGAACGACGTTTCGAGCTTTGGTGACAGCACCGAAGCTTTGAACCTGCGCGGTACCGTGTGAGTTCGCCCTCGAACTGCGAGAACATATGTTCATGGGAATAACCAAAGCGCGCCTGGGTCGCGTTGTCGGCTTCGCTATAGTGTGCGGCACAACTCGATTTGCAGTTGGTCTGGCGGCGCCGTTTGTTGCAGACGTTTCGACCGCGCGCTCGGACGCAACCGACTCGCCAGTTGCCGACGCGGCGATGCGCGGTGACAGTGCGAAGGTGCGGCTGTTGCTCAAGCAGGGAATGGATGCCAACGCTGCACAGGCCGACGGCATGACGGCGCTGCATTGGGCTGCCGCACGCGGCGATGTCGAGCAAGCGCGTATGCTGATTTTCGCTGGCGCACGAGTTGAAGCGTCAACACGAAATGGTTCATACACGCCGCTTCACCTGGCCAGTCAGGCCGGCCGTGCGGCGGTCGTGAAAGCGTTGCTTGATGCAGGCGCAAACGCGAACGACGCGACATCATCCGGCGGCGCGACGGCGCTGCATATGGCGGCAGCGCAGGGCAGCGTCGAAACCGTTGCTGCGCTCATCGATCACAAGGCGACGGTCGATTCGCGCGAAACCGCGTGGGGGCAGACGCCGCTCATGTGGGCAGCGGCGTACAATCGCGTTGCAGCGCTCGAGCTGTTGATTGCCAAAGGCGCATCGATCGAAGCGTTCTCGAAGGTTGAGAACATCCCGGAACGCGAAAAGGCAGATCGCGCGGCCAACGCGCTGCGTAACCGCAAAGTGCTCGCGCTCAAGGGTGCCGAGCAGCCAGCCGCTGCGCCGGCGCCTGCCGGCGGCGGACGGGGCGGGCGAGCGGGTTCTCCCGGACAAGCGGCAGGGCCGGGAGCGGGCCCGGCTCAACCAAAAACGATGGCAACACCGGCAACTGCGCAGCCCAAACCGGGGACACCGGCGGCTGATTCAGCGCTCGCGGCGATTGCGCCAAAGTCAGTCTCGGGGCGCGATACGGCGAAAAAGCAGGCCGAGCCAAAGAAGGAAACGAACAAGGACGCGCCGAAAACAATCAGCGTCCCGCGTGGTGAGTCGCCAAAGCCGGATGAGAAAAAACCACCAACTCCGCCGACTGATACGTCCAAATCGGCCGCGCAAAAGGCGCCGACCAAGCCGGTTAACTCCACGGTCGAGGATGAAGACCGCCCGCGCATCGGTGGTTCAGGGGGCAATGATCCGACCGCTGCTGGTCGTCCAGGTGCAGGTCGCGGCAACGACGGCTCGCTTTCGTACGGCGATCTCGTTGGCAACAAGGGTGGTCTCACGCCGCTTCTGTTTGCCGTTCGACAGGGCAACACGGAGTCGGTGAAAGCGCTGCTCAAGGCAGGCGCGAAGATCAATCACGTGAGCGAGGGCGACCACACAAGCCCGCTGCTGATGGCCACGATCAATGGCCAGTTCGATCTCGCGACGTATCTGCTTGAGAATAAGGCCGATCCAAAGCTCGCGAGCGATGCAGGGGCAACCCCTTTGTACGCAACGATTAACGTGCAGTGGGCTGCGAAATCACTTTACCCTCAACCAACGGCTCAACTGCAGCAGGGCACGACCTATCTGCAGTTGATGGAGGCGCTGCTCAAGGCCGGCGCAAACCCGAATGTGCGACTCACCAAGCACCTATGGTACATGTCGTACAACTTCGATCTCCTTGGCGTGAACACGACGGGAGCCACACCGTTCTGGCGTGCCGCGTACGGCACCGACGTTGACGCGATGAAGCTGTTGGTGAAGTACGGCGCCGATCCCACGATTCCAACGATGAAGCCAGCCGGGCGCATCCGGAGCGAGGACGGACCGGCCGAAGACGAAAATGCTGGCGGCGACAAGACCGATCCGTCAGGACTGCCGCCGGTGCCTGCTGGCGGTCCTGGCGTGTACCCAATTCACGCGGCCACCGGTGTCGGTTACGGCGAAGGCTACGCGGCCAACGCACATCGCCATGCCCCGGATAGCTGGATCACGTCGGCCAAGTACCTGATCGAAGAGCTGCACGCCGATGTGAATGCGCGCGACTTCAACGGCTACAACCCGCTGCACCACGCGGCGGCGCGCGGCGATACGGCGCTTGCCGCGTACCTCATCTCGAAGGGTGGCGACATCAAGGCAGTGAGTCGCCGCGGGCAGACGATCACCGACATGGCGAACGGTCCGGTGCAGCGTATTCCGCCGTTCGAAGAAGCGGTGAAGTGGTTCGAAAAGGCTGGCTCGGCGAACAGCCATAAGTGCAAATCGTGCTAGCAGGCTAGGCTGGGTTTCGTCAGGAACTGACAAGCGGCGCGCATTTGTTTGCGCGCCGCTTCGGTTTTTGTGTCGTTCGGAAATCGTTCACTGCAATGGCAGTCGAACTGCGTTCGACTGCGAGGAGACGGAGGGCACGGAGGACTGCCGACATGCTGGGTACGTGCTTCGGTGGCGGATTGGTTTGTTGATGGAAATCGATTTCTTTCTTGGTGGTGATTGCGGTCTAGCGTTTTCTGAGGGCTGACATCGTCGGGCGGCCGTAGACGATAAGGCCGTCGTCACCCACGGCGATTGCCGCGTCGGCGGTCATTCTTGCTTTTCGAACAACGCGAGACAGCTGGCTCACCTTGCGCCACGCGTTTGCGACGTAGGCATACACGCCGCCGTTGCTGCCGAAGATGTAGTACTCGCCAGGAGCGCGACCTGCGATGGTCACGGCAGTTTCGTTGCCGCAGCAGTTGATCTGCGCGGACCATGATGTGCCGTTCCAGCGGTGCGAACCAAACAGGCTGATCGCCATCGCTTCGGTGCTCGACAACACAGCAACGTCGATGATGGAGTTCGAACCAGCGATCGTGTCGAACTTGAGCGCCGTGCCGTTCCAACGTGCGACTACCCCTGGGAATGCATTCACTGCGGCGATCACCGCGTTGCTGTTCGCACCGTGAACTGCGGCGAAATTCGAGAATTCGAATGCGTTTGGAGTGACAGTGGTCCAGGTGGATCCAACGCGACGGGCGAGACCGCGCTGCGTCGCGATAGAGGAGCCGACGGCCCACAAATCGGTCTCCGATGTGCCCCACACCTCGGTAGCGCGCGTATCGGAATTGGTCACCCAGTTCCACGTCGAACCGGCGCGCGTTGCGTTGTGATCTGAAGTGATCACGAATGCGCCGCCGTTTGCGAATGCTGCAAGTGCGGGTGCCGTATTGTTGAACGATCCGCCTGGACGGAGAGGTACGCCGCGCCACGTTGTGCCGTCGTACTGCAAAGCGACATCGGAACGGCCAGTCGACGCCCACGCGTTGGTTGCACTACCCACTGACAAGCGATCAAGGGACATCGAAAACGCGTCGTACACGAACGTCGCTCCGTTGTAGCGCCACAAGCGCGATGTTGCGCCCCCAACAACATCAGTGGGCGACGTGCACGCAACAGTTCCCACCAACATCTGAGCGGCATTGCCCAGCGGTAGTGACAACCACGTGCCGCTGTTTCGACGAAGCAGTTCACCGCGCACCGTTGTCGCCAGCAGTGTTCCGTCGCTGCATGCCCAGAACGACGCGCCGTTCGCGGTGGTACCGACCGCCTCGAAGTATTCGCGAACCCACGCAGCCCCAGTCCAACGTGCGATGTAGACTTTGAAGTTCTCAGAACCAGCGATGTACAACGTGCCATCGGCTGCAACGATTGGGGTTGCACCGCGATCCGAACCGGTTGCATGGCGCGGCAACGGATCCCATGACCCGCCGTTCCAACGCATGATGTCGGCAGTGGGATACAGCGGTGAGGTCGTCGGCACGTACGAATAGATTGGCGATCCATTTCGCGTCACGCCAAATCGGCGGAGATAGTCGAGCAGATCGTACGGCGTGTTAACGAGAGTCCATACGCCAGCGGTCGAACGCTCGAAAATACGATTGTTGGTTGCCGACAGCGCGCTGCCCGATCCGTCTTCGCGAATGATCACGCGCAACAGGGAATCGGTCGCAGGAAAGCTTTCTGTAACCCATCCGCCAGCAGCGCGACGCAACACAGTACCGCCGCCACCGACAGCCCACGCGCCGTTTGATGTTACAGAAACTTCGTGCAGTCGATGATTTGTCGGACTCGTGACGCGTTGCCACTGCGTGCCTGTTCGTTCCGCAATTGCACCATCCAGTCCAACTGCCACGATTGTGCCGGATGCCAATGTGCCAAGTGACGATATCGCCGGCAGTATGTTCGCGTTGGCAGTGCGACCGTCGTTTGATTCCGTCCACTGAGTGAGTGTTGCGGGCAAGTCAACCTTGAGTACGACGCTCGCTTGCACCGACGGCGTCTGCACGCTGGTTGCGGTGATGGTCACCATTCCTGGCGCGATGGTCGACACATAGCCCTTGGTGCCCACGAGCGCGACGGTCGCAACGCTCGATGCGCTTGTTGAGAATGTGAGAGCGGTGCTCGCACCTGCATCGGCTGTCACTGTTGGCACGACTGAAGCCGTGTCGCCCGTCAAAAAATTTGTACTGCGAATCGCGAGCGAAATGGCGGTGACACCAGGTGCGCGAACCACGAGTGTCGCACTTGCGCGAACGGTTGTGTCGACGGTGGAAACCGCAGTGATGGTTGTAGTTCCTGGCGCGACCGCTGACGCAACGCCGGCTGCGGATACTGTAGCGATTGCGTTGTTGGTGGTTCGCCACGTGACAGTCTTGGCCAGCAGACTGTCGACGACAACCGTTGCGACGAATGTGCGTTGCTGACCAACCATCGCCGTGTCTGTTGTCGGCGCGACTGCAACCGAGCGCACTCGCGCGGGTTCGAACACGGTGATCGCCGCTTGACCACTGACTGTTGGTGTCGCAACGCTCGTCGCGATGATTGAGACGGGGCCCGGTGCAACGCCGGTGACAACGCCGAGCGTGTCGACGAGCGCGCGTGTGACGTCGCTGCTGCTCCAGGTGACTTTTGTGTTCGCGCCTGCATCACCCGTGACATTCGCGGTGAGTTGTTGCGTCTTTGCAATCGCAACGTTTGCAGAGGCGGTGGTGATGGCGATTGTTCGAACAATTGGCACAACGGTGATTGTAACGCGCGCTTCAGCGGTCAGTGCACCGTTGGTTGCTGTTGCGACAATTTGGGTCGAGCCTGCCGCGACTGCGGTTATTGTCGCGTTGACGCCGCTTCCTGAAATGGTCGCGATTGACGGGTTCTCACTGCGCCATGCGACGGTTGCGCCCGACGGTGTCAGCGTTGCGGTGGATGTGCCCGTCGCTCCTATTCCGCGCAGTTCAAGCGTCGCCGCGGAGAGAGAGACGGTTGGCGCGACGGGAGTTGGCGGCGTAACTCCGCTGCCGGTGTCGCCACCTCCGCCGCCACATGCAGTCAACGTGACGGCCAGAACACCGATAACCGCGAATCGCATTGAGCCTGCACGCATACGTGACTCCGGACGGGGACGTCACATACGCGCAGGGCATAGCTAAATCAGCTCATTCCGCTTTGTGCGCCATTTTCCACGGGCTGTCCGGAGCGACGAGCTAGTCGTCGTGGCTCTGCTCGTACTTGTGCTGCTCGATCATGCGTTCGGTGCCGGCAGCCTTGTCGCGCGCCCTGGCCGCTTTCATTGCCAGCGCCTTGGTTGACTCCGACTTCACATACGGCATGGACAGCAACCGTTCGAGATCGCTGCCTCCGCACTTCTCGCATACGGGCGTCTTTCCACCAAGCACCAGTGCTTCAAACTCGTGTTGGCACGATTTGCAGACGTAATCGAAAATCGGCATCGCGATGTGTTTCGGATTTCTATGGTTTGGACGCTTTTGAATCGGAGCTGCGGCGATCATTCACGCCGTATGCAATGCGCGTCGTCTGATCAACGATAATCGTTTGTCCGTCACCCTGCGCGCCCTGCTGCTTGATGTCGTGTCCCATTGCACTGAGGCGCGCCACGGTGGAATCGGGAAGCGCACTGGCTTCGAATGTTGTCGCGTCGGGCAACCACTGATGATGGAATCGACGCGCGTCGACCGCCTGACGACCGGTCATGCCAAACTCCATCACGTTGAACGCAATCTCGAGCGTCGTGTTGATGATCGTGCGACCACCGGGCGAACCGGTAACCAGCACGACATGACCATCGCGCGCAATTATCGCAGGCGACATCGAACTCAACATGCGTTTGCCTGGCGCAATCAAATTTGCAGGTGTGCCAATGTCTCCGCGAATGTTCGTGTCGCCGGGCTTCTTGTTGAAATCGCCCATTTCGTTGTTGAGCAGAAACCCTGCGCCACGCACAACAACATGCGAACCGTATCCACCCTCGAGCGTGAACGTGTTCGACACGGCCATTCCATCTTTGTCGATCACGGAAAAGTGAGTCGTTTCATCGCTCTCCGACGATCCCGCCTTGGTCACGATATCCGAACCAATCGTCGTACTCGGCGTTGCACGCGCGCGATCGATGCCCGCAGCCAATGTTTTCGCGTACGGCTTTGATGTCAGTCGATCGACTGGTACGGCAACGAAATCAGGATCTCCAAGAAAACGTGCGCGATCGAGATACACGCGCCGCATTGTCTCGATCATCAAGTGCATCGCTTGCGGACTCTCACGTCCCATCGACTGGAGATCGAAGTTTTCGAGAATGTTGAGCGCCTGCACAATTGCAACGCCTCCCGAGCTTGGCGGCGGCATCGAGACAATTTCATAGCCGCGAAACGTGCCCTTGACGGGCACGCGCATTTTCGCCTGATACGCTGCGAGATCTTCGCGCGAGATGAGACCGCCGTTTGCCTTCATATCTGCTGCAATGCTGTCGGCGATCCATCCGGTGTAAAACACATCGGGACCTACCGTCGCAATCGCGCGCAGCGTGCGTCCTAAGTCAGCGAGCACAAGCCGATCGCCTTGCGCCCATTGTCCGCCGCCTGGCTTTGCGTACGCAGCGATCGATGCAGGAAACTGCGCCATTCTTCCCGCAACTTCCGAATTCAACCCGCGCGCGAGCGATGCAGAAATCGCAAAACCCTGCTCGGCCAGTGTCACCGCCGGCATCACCACATCGCGCCATGGCAGCTTGCCAAATTTCTTGTGCGCCATCTCGAGTCCGCGCACTGTGCCCGGCACACCCGGCGCGAGATATCCCGCTGCAGTAAGACTGCGATCGATTTCGCCTGCGGTATTCAAGTACATCGAGGTGGTCGATTTACGCGGTGCCGTTTCGCGATAATCGATTGCTGCAGTCTCGCCGCTCCTGGTGCGAACGATCATGAATCCGCCACCACCAATGTTTCCCGCGGATGGGTGCGTGACCGCGAGTGCGAAGGCCGTTGCCACTGCGGCGTCGACCGCGTTGCCACCCTTCGCGAGCACCGATGCGCCAGCATCGGACGCGACAGACGACGTTGTCACGACAAGGCCGGTCGTCGACGCCACCATATCGACCGGACTTGTTGCAGCGGCAGGACTTGCGGTGGGTCGACACGAGCCGACGAGAAACGCGCCAGTTGCAATGACGCCGAGCGACACTGAGCGACTGCGCAGAATCCTTGGGGATCTGACGGACGAGACGGGCATTGGACGCACCGGGGAGCGGGGGGAGGGGTCGCTTTAGCATCGAGTCTCGCACCAATTCTGTCAAACTGTCGGCCACCCCCTGCCGTTCCCGGACGCCGACAAAACGAACACAGGTGCCGCACGCTATTTTGCACCAATGACCTACAATTTCATTCTCTCGGCGATCGAGGATGGTGTACTGACCATCACGTTCAATCGCCCTGATGTGCTCAACAGCTTTACGCGTGCAATGGCGCAGGAAGTGCAACACGCGCTGGGAGTTGCACGTGATGACGCCAATGTGCGTGCCGTCCTGATCACGGGTGCCGGGCGAGGGTTCTGCGCCGGTCAGGATCTGGCCGAAGCGCTGCCTCAAGGCGACGGTCCGATGCCTGACATTGGTGAGTTTGTGAAGACGGGCTACAACCCGATTGTGCGCGCAATTCGATCGTTGGAGAAGCCGGTTATCTGCGCGGTGAATGGCGTTGCCGCGGGCGCTGGTGCAAACCTCGCATTTGCGTGTGACATCACCATCGCTGCAAGTGAAGCGTCGTTCGTCGAAAGCTTTGCGAAACTGGGACTCATTCCTGACACGAGCGGCACGTTCTTCGTGCCGCGCCTGGTTGGCGTGCAGCGCGCGACAGCAATGTTCTTTCTGGCGGAAAAGATTCCTGCGCAGACCGCAAAGGACTGGGGACTGATCTGGGATGTCGCTCCGTTGGCGGATTTAATGGGGAAGGCAACATCGCTCGCAAGGAGTCTTGCAACGCAGGCGACGCGCGGATTCGGCCTAACCAAACGCGCGATGAACTTGTCGTTTGCAAACACGCTGGATCAGCAACTCGAAGTGGAGCAGCAAGCCATGCACGAGGCTGGCCGCACCGCCGACTACGAAGAAGGCGTGCGCGCATTTCTGGAAAAACGCAAACCGGTGTATCGCGGCGCATGAGTGACAACGCGCGGGCAAATTTCGACGACGAGCAATCGTTTGGTGCCGATGCGCCGTCGTCTCGTGCAGTCGTTGGAGTGATCGGCGCCGGCGCGATGGGCGCGGGCATTGCACAGGTGGCGGCCAGGCACGGACATCGCGTGATTCTGGCCGATGCGCAATCAGCTGCGATTGCAAAAGCCAGCTATGGACATGCGAAGGCGATGGCGCGCGAAGTGGAGCGTGATCGTCTCACTGCCGACGAAGCGGCAGATGTGCTTGCGCGCATCACGTATGTCGAAGGCGTCGGCGAGGCGCTAAGTGCATTTGCACCGTGCGATGTCGTCATCGAAGCCATTGTCGAAAAGCTTGATGCCAAGCGCGCATTGTTTGGTGCGCTCGAGCTGATTGTGCGTGATGATGCCATCCTCGCATCGAATACCTCATCGCTGTCGATCACGGCGATTGCCAGCGCATGCAAGAATTCGGCACGCGTTGTAGGGATACATTTTTTCAACCCGGCCACGTACATGCCACTGGTTGAGATTATTCCCGGCCTCACCACTGATCCTGTCGTCGCCGTCAAAGCGCGCGCGATGATTGATCAATGGGGCAAAACAACAGTGGTGGCGTCGGATACACCAGGATTCATCGTCAATCGCGTAGCGCGCCCGTTTTACAGCGAATCGATTCGCATTTACGAAGAAGGCATCGCGGACATTGCGACCATCGACTGGGCGTTGCACGAAGTTGCACACTTTCCCATGGGCCCGTTTGCGTTGATGGACTTCATCGGGAACGACATCAATTACGCCGTTACGATGTCGGTGTTCGAGTCGATGTTTTATGACGTGCGTTTTCGGCCGTCAAATACACAGCGCCGCATGGTCGAATCGGGCAACCTTGGCATGAAGACCGGGCGCGGGTATTACGATCACTCCCCGGACGCAGTCAAACCGCATCCTACCATCGATCACGATCTCGCGCGCCAAATCAATACACGCGTGATTGCGATGCTCGTGAATTTTGCGGTCGAGGCTGTGCACATGAAAGTGGCCTCGCCGCACGATCTCGAAGTCGCAATGAAGACGGGCGTGAACTATCCGAAAGGGTTGCTCGCGTGGGGCGATGAGATTGGAGCGAGAAACATCCTGAACACGCTTGACGCGCTGCATTCGGAGTACGGCGACGAACGATATCGCGCGAGCGTATTGCTCAGGCGTTGCGTGCGCGAAGGGCGCGCGCTGCTTTCGTGAGCGAAGCCACGTTGACCGACGGGAGCGTCGCACCGGTGCGTGACGCGGATTCACTTGCGCGCGACGTCGTTGCAAAGCTGCACGCCGCGGATGCGTTTTCGCGGTGGCTTGGCATACAGGTAGTCGAAGCAGCACACAGCAAGTCAGTGGTGACGATGACTGTGCGCGACGAAATGGTGAACGGGTTTGGCAGCGCGCACGGTGGTGTTGTCTTTTCGCTCGCTGATACTGCGCTGCAGTTCATCGTCAACAGCGGTGGTTTCCTGAGTGTCGCGCTCGACTGCACGATCAGTTATCCCGTCGCGGTCCGCCCCGGCGATGTGCTGACTGCACAGGGCATTGAGGAAAGCACCACGAACAAGTTGGCGTTTTGCGCAATCACCGTGCGCAATCAACACGACATCATCGTCGCACATTTCCGCGGAACCGCATATCGCACCGCGCGGATGCATTTTCCGGAGTCAGGTTCGACGCAACTTACTGCTGAGCGCCTTTCGACTTCGGACGAATCACCAACTCACGCGAAATAATGACTGAAGCGTTTATCGTAGATGGAGTTCGCACGCCAGTTGGCAATCTTGGCGGATCACTCAGCAGCGTTCGCGCCGACGACCTTGGTGCCTTGACGATTAGTGCGTTGTTGTCTCGGCATCCCGATCTCGACAAGGCGAGTATCGCTGATGTGGTACTGGGTTGCGCGAATCAGGCAGGCGAAGACAACCGCAACGTCGCGCGCATGTCGGCACTGCTGGCTGGCTTGCCTGTGACTGTGCCGGGAGAGACAATCAATCGCTTGTGTGCATCGGGGTTGAGTGCGGTGGCCAATGCTGCACGCGGCATCAAGGCGGGCGAAGGTGACATCTACGTCGCTGGTGGCGTTGAGAACATGACTCGCGCGCCGTACGTGATGTCGAAAGGTGCAACGCCATTTGCGCGCGACGTTCAGCTCTTTGACACGAGTCTTGGTTGGCGATTTGTGAATCCGCGCATGAAGGCAATGCACGGCACGGATTCAATGGGGGAGACCGCAGAAAACGTCGCTGCGCAGTACGGTGTTTCGCGAGCGGATCAGGATGCGTTCGCATTGCGCTCGCAGCAGAAAGCAGCGCAAGCGCGCTCGAGTGGACGACTCTCGCAGGAAATTGTTGCTGTCCAAATTCCGCAGAAAAAGGGTGAACCCGTTCGCTTCAATCAGGACGAGTTCATACGCCCCGACACGACGATGGACGTGCTGGGCAAACTCAAGCCAGCGTTTCGCACCGATGGTCAAGGCTCGGTTACTGCTGGCAATTCGTCAGGACTGAACGATGGATCGGCGGCATTGCTACTCGCGTCTGCCGACGCGGTGAAGCAGCACAATCTCACGCCCTCAGTGCGCATTGTAGCAAGTGCAAGCGCCGGCGTAGAACCGCGTGTCATGGGAATGGGTCCGGTTCCAGCAACGAAACTCGTATTACAACGCGCCGGTCTTTCCCTTGATCAGGTGGACGTCATCGAACTCAACGAAGCGTTTGCAGCGCAATCGCTCGCGTGTATGCGCGAACTTGGAATCGCCGACGACGATCCTCGTGTGAATCCGAATGGTGGCGCAATTGCCATTGGACATCCGCTGGGCATGAGTGGCGCACGATTGGTGCTGACGGCCATGCGTGAACTGGAGAACACGAAGAAGCGCTACGCATTGTGCACCATGTGCATTGGAGTCGGGCAGGGGTACGCGGTGATCATCGAGCGCGTGTAATGATCTACGCGTTTGACGGCTTCGTACCGGTGGTGCACGAAAGTGCGTTCATCCATCCGCAGGCTGCGGTTACCGGTAACGTGACCATTGGGCGAGATGTGTATGTCGGGCCCGGAGCGGCAATTCGTGGTGACTGGGGCGGCATTGTTATCGAGGATGGTTGCAATGTGCAGGAGAACTGCACGATTCACATGTTCCCCGGCGTTGTCGTGGTGCTCGAAGCGGCGGCGCATATCGGCCACGGTGCGGTGGTGCACGGCGCGCGCATTGGTGCCAACGCGCTCGTGGGCATGAACGCCGTCGTCATGGACAACGCAGTCGTTGGCAGTGGCAGCATCGTCGGCGCGCTCGCATTTGTGCCAACAGGCATGCGAATTCCGGAGCGCAAAATAGTTGTCGGCAATCCCGCCACGGTCGTGAAAGACGTAACCGACGAAATGCTCGCATGGAAGAGCGAAGGCACGGCGTTATATCAACAGTTGCCGGCCGCGATGCGCGCGTCGTGGAAAGCGGTAGAACCGCTGCGGGAAATTCCGCTCGACCGACCAACGCAGTCTGCGGCGCTCAAGAACTGGAATGAAACACGCAAAGGCAATGCGTGAGATGCGCTGCAGCCAACTCGCGGCGCCTAACGGTCAAATCCGACTTACGAACTCCGACAGGTAACGATAGATGCTAGAGAACTACGCACTCGGCGAATGGGTAAAGGGAACAGGCAAGACGACCGATCTCATTCATGCGGTGACGGGTGAAAAGATCAACGAAGCGTCGAGCGGCGGTCTCGATTTCAAGGGCATGGCGGATTACGCGCGAAAGGTTGGCGGACCCGCAATGCGTGCGCTGACGTTTCATCAGCGCGCCGCAATGCTCAAGGCGATCGCCAAATACCTTATGGAGCGCAAAGACAGTTTCTACGCGCTGTCGGCGGCAACTGGCGCAACCAAATCCGATTCGTGGGTTGATATCGAAGGGGGCATCGGAACGTTCTTCGCGTATTCGAGTCGCGGACGTCGCGAGTTTCCGAACGAGACGTTCCACGTTGAAGGCCCTGCAGAAATGCTTGGCAAAGGCGGTACGTTTGCGGGGCGACACATTTGCGTGCCGCTTGAAGGCGTCGCCATTCATATCAATGCGTTCAATTTCCCAGTGTGGGGCATGCTCGAGAAAATGGCGCCCGCACTGCTTGCCGGCGTGCCGTGCATTGTGAAGCCGGCGACGGTCACGAGTTTTCTTACGGAAGCCGTTTTTCGCTCGATGATCGAGTCGAACATTCTGCCGAAAGGTGCGATCCAACTCATTTGCGGAAGCGCAGGTGATTTGCTTGATCACGTCATGGAGCAGGATGCTGTAGCATTTACCGGTTCGGCTGCGACGGGTCAGATGCTCAAGGAAAGCAAGGCGATCATGCAACATTCCGTGCGTTTCAACATGGAAGCCGATTCGCTCAATTGCTCAATTCTTGGCCCTGACGCTGCACCGGGCACTGAAGAATTTGATTTGTTCATCAAGGAAGTCGTGCGCGAAATGACAACGAAGGCTGGACAGAAGTGCACGGCGATTCGTCGCACGATTGTGCCGAGTGGTATGGAGGAGGACGTGGTGAAGGCGGTGCGTGCACGTCTTGAGAAGACCACAATCGGCGATCCGAAAGTTGAAGGCGTACGCATGGGCCCTCTCGCGAGCAAGGGTCAGGTGCGGGACGTTGGCGCGAACGCAAGCAAGATTCGCGCGTCGTCAGAACTCGTATTCGGCAACGATGATTTCAATGTGGTTGGTGCCGATCGCGAACGCGGCGCGTTTTTCGGACCGATGCTGATGGTTTGCGACAAACCATTTGCGCGGAGCGAGCCGCACGACATCGAAGCGTTTGGCCCGGTGAACACGGTGATGCCGTACAAGAACCTCGACGAGGCGATTGAGCTCGCGAAACTTGGTCGTGGTTCGCTGGTTGGGTCGTTGATCACTGCCGATCCTGCGATCGCGCGCAAGGTGATCATTGGTGTTGCACCGTATCACGGCCGATTGCTGGTGCTCGACAAAACGAGCGCGAAGGAAAGCACAGGGCATGGTTCACCGTTGCCGAATCTTGTGCACGGTGGTCCGGGCCGAGCGGGTGGTGGTGAAGAAATGGGCGGTGCGCGCGGCGTGCTGCACTACATGCAGCGCGCAGCGGTGCAGGGCAGTCCCGCAATGCTCACCGCGATCACGCGCGAGTGGTCGAAGGGGGCGACGGAAACCACGGATTCAGTTCATCCATTCAGAAAATATTTCGATGATCTGAATGTCGGCGATACGCTCATCACTGGCACGCGCACCATCACGCTCGACGACGTTGTGAATTTCGCGAACCTGAGTGGCGACAAATTCTACGCGCACATGAGCGATAGCGACGCGCAGGCGAACGGTGTGTTCACGGGGCGTGTTGCGCACGGATATTTCATCGTGTCGGCGGCGGCAGGATTGTTTGTTGATCCTGATCTTGGCCCGGTGCTCGCCAATTACGGTCTGGAAAAACTGCGCTTTACCAAGCCGGTTTATCCGGGTGACACCATTCACGTGCGACTTACCGTCAAACAGAAGACGGCAAAAGATACGCCCGAAGGCGGAGTGCCTCAGGGCGTAGTTGAGTGGGACGTGGAAGTGATCAATCAGGACAACGAGGCGGTCGCTGTCTATTCGATTTTGACGCTGGTGAAGCGGCGGTAGGTTTTGCGCGCGTCAAGCGTGATGGCAGAAGCTACGGGACGACGGATACTGTTGATGCGATCGTGAGAACAACTGCCGATGTTCCCGGTCGCGTCAGGGTAGCGGTCATGATGATCTCTGCTTCTCCAGCTCCGCGCGCGGTAACCGTGTGCGCGCTTCCGTTGGAAACGACCGTTGCGACTGCGGTGTTGCTCGACGTTGCAGCGTACGTAACTGTTGTCGCAGTATCACGGTAAATACCGGTTGTAATTACTTGCGTTGTGCCGATGCCTCTGAGCGTCGAAGTGGCGGGGGAAGCCGTGAGCGTTGGCGCGGAGACATTCGGAATCACCAGGATATTCACCGCGGTTTCGACGCCTTCGCTTGCCGCGGTGATCTTGGCGGTTCCTCCCGCGACGCCGCTAATTGTGCCAACCGCTCCACTGGCCGATGGCGACACAGTTGCGATGGCTGTGTTACTCGACTGCCAGGTTATCGAGCGCCCGGACAGCGGCGTGCTGTTTCCGTCCATCGGAACAGCAATCGCGGTCGTGCTCTGACCGATACCAATCTGCGTTGTCGGTGCCGTGATGCTCATCGCGGCAACGCGAACTGGCGCCACAACTTTGTCGCTGCTTTTGCACGCGGCTGCGAGTGCGCTTGTCGCGACGAGCGCACCGATCGGAACCATTCTGACGTTCAGCAACATACGCAGTTCCTCCACGATTTTGGCCGATGCAATGCCTGGTCACATCGGCGAATTGACGAACAAATCTACAAGTTCCTAGGCGCCGCGAACTATGCGCACCGTCACCGAAAGCTGCCCAACATGACGCATCGCATGCTCGGCCCCATGCACGAGGCAGCCAATCACCGTTGACGGAAGCTGCGAACGCCCTACACCACGAAAGTCACCCAGGGTCGAAACGTCAATGGTGCGAAGCTCATCCACTGCTTTTTGGATTGTAACATCCAGTGTGTCGAACACCGCGGGAATGGCGGCCTCTTCGATCGGCAAACGCTCCGATTTGATAGACGCGAACTGAACCTCATTGAGCGCCTGGCCACGCGCGTACGTGAACAGGCGGTCAACGACGCCAGGAATGTGGCGCACGTGAAATGCGACCGACGCAACGTTTGCGGGGCGCGCGTTCCACTGTTCAAGGGTAAAGTCGGCGGGCACGATTTCATGCACGCTCTCTGCCACCTGCAACAGGATATGCGCAACCGGTTGCAACAGTGCGGGTACTCCGTCAACGGCCCCACGTTGCCACCACTCTGTATCTGCCATGCGTGATTTACTTGTTGATCGGTTTGAGGTTTATGAACAACACTTCTGACAAGCGTGATCTACTTGTTGATCGGCTTGAGGTTCCTGAACAACACTTCTGACAAGTTAAGCGCGCGAATGATGTCCTGCGCGGCCGCCGACACCTGCGCGATCACCGATCCGCCATCGTCGGTTGCGCGCGAAACGTAGGCACGAGCGCGCGTTGCGTTGCCGTCATGCAGGTTCTGCATCATGAGAAATACCGACCCGTCCGGATTTTCGTTCAGTTGTGCTTTCAAGTCCGGTTGCTTGGCGCGCTGTTGATCGAGCATCGACTGCAAGTGCGTTTTGACGTCAGAAGTGCCCGCGTATTTCGCGAGTGCGATCTCGACAAAATGATCTGCATCAAACACAAGAGTGCGTATGCTGTCGTCGACGGCGTGCCATCCAAATGGAATCTCGATGGTTGCTCCAATTGAGGATGCGCGCGCCGTTACGAATTGATCGGTATAGTCCGTGTCGATCACGGGAATGAGTGCGCCTAATCCGTCGGCAACGGCTTTCTTGTTCGCGCTGTCATCGGCGGCAAACGAATCAGGCGAACCATCAAGCGACAGCGCCCGTGCGTCCGATCCACCGTGATACGGTTGCTTGAATGTCGGTTTCGGCGCGGAGGGAGCGTACGCAGACGATCCTCGTGTTGCGGCGTTGCCCGCGTGCGGGGCAGAGCCGGTCGGTGCTGCTGGTATCGATGACTTCCTGACTTCGACAATCTTGCCGTCGTGCGGAGGCTCTTCGCGCTCGCTTGTAAGCAGCACAACAACAATCGGGCCGGGAGGCGCAGCGTGTGCGTCAAATGAAACGCGCTTCATCACGGTTTGCATGCCTTCCTGCTCCAGCACCAATTGTCCCCATTTGTTGAACCAGAAATACAGATCGAATTGCGCCTCGATGATAGTGATCTTGTTGCCGGTGATTGCGACATTCACAACGTCGCCATCACGGTCGGCTTCGCCGTTTGCATGCACCTTTTGCATCGTACCCGCGCTGCTGATCAGGAAGCGATCGTTGGGCATGCCGTACGGCGGCGTGTCAGGTCCGCTCACACCGCTGCCTGCAACCTTGATCGTTTCCCACGCACCAAACACGCGCTTATCCCACGGCATCGCCGAGTCGTCGGTTTCGTCGTACGCAAAATCCCGCAGTGTTGGCCCGCTGCCATCCGCGGTCATTCGCACAACGACAACGCTACGTGGTTCCCACTCCTGTTCGTTGGCATTCGCGCCTTTCACCCGTACGTAAAACCAGCGTTCTCCCGGGCTGAACTCGAAGAAGAAGTGATCGTCGCCCATCCAGTTGATTGGCGATTGAAACTCTTCGCCGTCTGGAGACACATACGTGCGCACGCCGTTGTGTTCGCGATACTGACCGATTTCGTTGGCCGTCGCAAACGGCGCGTCCGGCGCCGCGACGAGAAGCTTTCCGTCGGCAGTGTACACTTCCTTGCGATTGATCTGCCCGTACGGGGGCGTCTCCTGCATCGGGAGCGAATTCACTTCGAGCAGGCGCCACGTTCCAACGATGCTTGGCACGGATTCAGTCTGGGGCATGATGTCGGCAGGTCAGGAGGATTTGTTTGGTCAGAAGCTACGGTGTCGGAGGGGAAACACAAACGCCGGACACCAGGTGAATAGCGACGGCCATAATCGTTGACTGTTGCGGGATTTTCTATTGATCGCTCCCGGCTTCATGTCTTGAGTTGCAGCAGCGATGCGCGATGTCGCACTATTCCATCCATGCCAATTGAGAAAAGCGTGGTCCGCGACGGCTGCAACATCCACTTCACGTCGTTCGGCAGTGGCCCACCGGTCCTGTTTATCCAGGGCGTCGGTGTGCATGGCGACGCGTGGAAACCGCAAACCGATGTGCTGAGCGCGCATTACCAGTGTGTCTCGTTTGACAACCGCGGAATCGGGCGCAGTCAGCCGCCGTCGACGAACCTCACGGTCGAACAGCTTGCCGATGACGCGCTTGCCGTCATCGACGCAATAGGCTGGTCCTCAACACACATCGTTGGCCACTCGCTCGGCGGCGCCGTTGCGCAGTGTGTCGCAATCACGGCACCGCAACGCGTTCGCAGTCTCTCGCTGTTGTGCACATTCGCCCGAGGGGGCGATGCCGGCGCGAACGGGCGCATGATGTGGCTCGGGGCGCGGTCGCGCATAGGCACGCCGCGAATGCGTCGCAGTGCGTTTCTCGAAATGCTCGCGCCCCCATCCGCGCTGATTGGCGTGGACCGTGAGGCAATGGCACGCGACATGAAGCCGGTGTTTGGTCATGACCTCGCCGATCATGCTCCAATCGAAAATCAGCAATTGAGTGCGCTCAGAAAGTTCGATGCAACGCCACATCTCGCGGGATTTGCATCCATTCCAACGCTTGTAGTAAGCGCCGAGTTCGATCCAATTTCGACTCCAGCGATTGGGCGCAAGATGGCTGACGGTATTCCTGGGTCGCGCTATGTGCTGATGCCGAACACAGCGCACGGCGTGCCGTTGTTGTCGGCAAGTGCGATAAACGCGCTCCTGTACGAACACTTTGCTGGCGCCGAGGCGAGTACCGCTGTCAGCGCGACGTGGGCCGGCAAGACCAGCCTCGAGGTCGACGACTAGACGAGGGGCGGTGCACCGCACTGGGTGCGCAGGGGCGTTCCGGGCGGGCGCGCTCGCCGATACCTCGGGACTAAGCGAAATCCGGTGGCGGGCCGTATAATCGGTGTTGTTCCCTCCGACTGTACTCCCTTGACGGAGTTCGTGCATGACTGCGCTCAACCCCTCCATGGCGCGCCGAGTTGCGAGCGCCATCCTCTCGCTCTCTGCGTTTGCGTCGACGACGTCGATTCACGCGCAAAACCCTGAACCGATCAAGTTCGCGCGCCTCGCCGGCATTGCGAACGACGGTCGCGTTGCGTTCACCTACCAGGATGACATCTGGGTAGCGGATGGCGACGGTTCAAATCCGCGTCGCGTTACGGCACACATGGCGCGTGATTTTTCGCCGCGCTTTTCGCCGGATGGCAAATGGATTGCGTTCACCACGAATCGCAACGGTAACAACGATGTGTACATCGTGCCGTCAACGGGTGGTGAACCAAAACAGTTGACGTATTTCTCAGGCAACGACGAAGCTTTGTACTGGACGCCAGATGGAAAAGGCGTGGTCATGTCCAGCCAGCGCGGCGCGAATGCGTGGGGATCGCCGCTGTATGTGCAGCCAATCGACGGCACGATTGCAACGCCGTTGGGCATGGGCATCGCGCGCGCGGGCATGATGAGCCAGGACGGACAACAGATTGCGTTCAATCGCAACTTGCCGTCGGCGTGGCGCAAGGAATATCGCGGCAATGCTGCAGCCAGCATCACGTTGATGAACGTGAAGAACGGTGAAATGACCGATCTCACGAACACCGACATGAAGGCGTTCAAGAACATGGCCAACAATGTGTTCCCGATGTGGGGCGCTGATGGCATGATCTATTTCGCGACTGAAAAGGATGGTCCGTACAACTTGTGGCGCATGTCTCCCAAGGGTGGCGCGCCACAACAGGTAACGAATCATCGCGAAGGTGGCGTGTTCTTCCCGTCAATTTCGCCCGATGGAAAGAAGATCGTTTATCAGAACGATTTCGATCTGTACACGATCGATCTTCCCGCCGGAAAGCCCAAGAAGTACACGGTCGCCATGGCGTTCGATCCCAAGGAAAACGACATCAGCATTTTGACCGCGCAGAGTCGCGCCGAAGGATTCAGCATTTCACCGTCGGGCGAATTCATGGCCGTTGATTATCACGGCGAAATCATGATCGTGCCAACGGAGCCAGGTGTTGGTGAACGTCAGCAGGTGACGAACTCGCCGTGGCGCGATCAGCTCGAGGAATTTGCGCCCGATGGTCGGAAGCTTGCGTATGTCTCCGACGAAAGCGGCGATCAGGAAGTGTGGGTGTTCGACATCACGAACGGTTCGAAGAAGATGGTGTCGAAGTATCCGTCAGAAAAGAACGGTCTCACGTGGGCGCAGAACTCGCAGAAGATTGCGTACACGGCAGACAATCGCATTTTCGAATCCGATGTTGCCACGGGCGTTTCGCGCGAGCTCACGCACAACGAAGCCGGTGGTTATCAGATCGCGCAGTACTCTGCTGACGGCAACTGGTTGTTGTACAGCCGCAGCGACGATGAACAGAACTCGGAAGCGTACCTGTTTGACATCAAGGCGAAGAAGGAATACAACATCACCAAGAGCCCGTGGACCGAACGTGCTGTCGCCATGACGTCGGATGGAAAGACGGTGTTGTTCACGTCCAATCGTGACGGCACGACCAATCACCTGTTCGCGGTGTCGCTGTCAAAGATCAGCGAAGATCCGAACGATCCACTTGTGCGTGAGCGTTTGCGCCGCGCTGCTGCCGGTGGTGCTGGACGTGGTGGCCGCGCCGGCGGTACAGACGACGCATCAACTGCAGGTGCCGCCTCGGCGACAATTGCACCTGATACGAATGACATTCAGCGTCGCGCAATTCCGTTGACGTCGGGTGCTAACGGAGTTGGCGGTGCGTTTCTGTCGCGCGATGGTCGCACAGTGTTCTACACGGTTGGTGGCGGCTTTGGTGGTCGCGGTGGTGGACAGGGTCGCGGTGGCGCGGGTGCAGCGCCCGATCCATCAGCAAACGGTTTGTACTCTGTAAGCATTGATGGTCGCGATCGTCGTCGTGTTGCGGCAGGCACGTTTGCAGGCATGCAACCAACGGCTGATCGTCGCGCGATCTATTTCCGTGGCGCGGCTGGTGGTGCAGCTGGCGGTGGTGGACGCGGCGGACGTGGTGCTGCGCCAGATCCTGGATTCCCAATCGAGCGTTTGACGATTGGCGCAGGTGGTGGTGGCGGAGCTGCTGGTGGTGGTGGTCGCGCAGGTGGTGGCGGCGCTGCCGGTGGTGCAGGTGATCCCGTCACGTTCAGCTTCAACGTGAAAGTCGATCGTCGCAAAGAGTGGCAGCAGATCTTCGACGAATCGTATCGCGTGATGAAGTACCGCTACTACGATCCCAAGATGCACGGCAAGGATTGGACAGCGATCAAGGCGAAGTACGAACCGCTGCTCAAGTATGCTGGCACCAACGAAGACGTGTACGACATTGCGAACGCCGCGATCGGTGAACTCAGCTCATCGCACACCGGTGTGAGTGGACCGTCGTCGGTTCAAATCGATCGCACGTATTCCACCAAGTACCTGGGCTTCGAACTCGAGCCAAGTGGTGCGAAGTACAAAGTCAGTCACGTGTACCGCGATGGTCCGGCGGACAAGGATTGGATTGACATCAAGAACGGTGACTACGTGCTCGCGATTGATGGTCAGGACATCAAGGCCGGTGATGATTACTGGAAGATCCTGAGCAATTCCGAGAACGACTACATCCCCGTCAAGGTGTCGAAGAGTGCCGATGGGGCAAACGCGAAAACATTCCGCATTGCAACTGTTGGCAACCTCACCAACATCAAGTACGAAGAGTGGGTTGAGAACAATCGCGACAGTGTCGACAAGGCGACTGGTGGGCAGATCGCGTACGTACACATCCGCGCGATGGATCAACCGTCGCTTGAGCGCTTCAAGGATGAAATCGATCGCTTCTGGCAGAAGAAGGGCATCATCGTCGACATTCGCAACAACGGTGGTGGCAACATCGACCAGGAGTTGCTCGATATTCTCGAGCGTCAGCCGTATCAGTTCTGGAACAGCCGCAACGGTGCGCGCACGTGGGGACGCCGACCACGTCAGGCGATTGTTGGACCAAAGGTGATGATGATCAATTATCGCTCGGTGTCCGACGCCGAAGTAACGCCTGCCGGTTTCCGTCAGCTTGGATTGGGTCGCATTGTTGGCAATCCGACATCAGCGCAAGTGATTGCGACTGGCAGTTACGCGTTGATCAACGGTGGTGCGATTCGTACACCCGGTTCGCTTGTGGTAAGCTGGGATCCAACGAAGCCAAACAATTACGGATTTGATCTCGAGAACTTTGGTGTGCCGCCGGATGTGTGGGTGAAGAATTCGCCGGCCGACGATGCCAAGGGTATGGACAAGGAGCTCAAGGTCGCGATTGATGAAGCGATGAAGATGCTCAAGAATCCCACAACGACGCCCAAGATCGTGCCGTAGTGAAATTGCGGTCGGGTGTGATTGCCCGGTGAAGTTTTGAAGCACTATGCAAAACGCAGCGTATCCGAAATGGGGTATGCTGCGTTTTGTGTGAGTTCGATAGAGAAGCGTGCGCATTGTGCTGACATGCGCGGTGCGATTGAACGACTGGGGGATGATGCGACATGAACTGAAATGAGCTGAACTGAACTGAACTGAAATGCAGTGAAATGAGCCGAAATGAGCCGAAATGAGCTGACATGATGTGAAATGATGTCGCGGGCCGAGTGGCGTTTGCGAAATTGGTGTGACCTGGATGGATTCTGCTCCTGGAACGCATCGGTTCGCATGCCACTCAAACTGTTGGCCCAGATACGTGCGCGGATGCGTGCGCGGCATATGAGCCCGCGCACGGAGCAGGCATACCTATCGTGGATCACCCGCTATATCCGATATCACGGCACACGACACCCCTCTCAGCTTGGCGAGCCTGCGATCGTGGATTTTCTGACGCATCTCGCCAGCGATCGACGCGTGTCGCGCTCAACGCAAATGCAAGCGTTGAGTGCATTGCAGTTGCTATATCGGGACGTGCTCGCCATTCCCATTGGAGACCTGCGTCGTGTACTGCGTTCGACGACACCTGCCCGTTTGCCCTCAGTGCTCTCGCGCGAAGAAGTGCGTCGCGTGATTGCGCATTTGCGCGGTACGACGCGTTTGGTGGCCGTGTTGTTGTACGGCGCCGGATTGCGGCTCAATGAATGTCTGACGTTGCGAATCAAGGATCTCGATTTTGACACTGGCGAGATTCGCGTCCGTCGAGGGAAGGGCGGGAAGGACCGCATTACGATGTTGCCGTCGGTGGTGCGTTTGCCGCTCGAGCGGCACGTGGCGCGTGTTCGCGCGCTCCACGATGCCGATATCGCTGCAGGAGCGGGCCGAGTGGAGTTACCCACTGCGCTTGCGCGTAAGGCGCCAGGCTGGGCCGCCGAATTTGCGTGGCAGTGGGTTTTTCCGGCCACGCGGCGTTATGTCGATGCTGCAACGAGAGAGCATCGTCGCCACCATCTGCATGAAACTGCGGTGCAGCGCGCGGTGCAGCGTGCTGTCCGCGCGGCCGGCATCGACAAACGGGCGTCGTGTCATAGTTTCCGTCATTCCTTTGCGACGCATTTGCTGGAAGACGGATATGACATCCGGACGCTCCAGGAGCTGCTTGGCCACGCCGACGTGAGTACGACCATGATATACACGCATGTGCTGAACCGTGGTCGGCTTGGTGTTCGCAGTCCGGCCGATCGCGTCATTCGCGAATAACGCGTATTATGAACATCGTTCGCGGTCAATCACCAAAAGAGGGGAAGGGGTTGTGCAGGTGAATAGGTAGTTATTCGGCAAACGAACCAAAATCCTATGGTTACTAACTACGAATTCGAGCAGCACGTGCGAACGGCGTTTGCATTCATCGCAGACAGTGCCGCACCGCGCGTAGTTAACACGCCGACGCAAAGCCAGGCATTCGGTGACAATTTTATGAGCCTCGAAGGTGACGAGATGCGGGTCCGTGTTGTCCTCGACCGCGAGCAATATCTGGTCGATCTGTCACCACTGTCGCCCGATTGGTTCGACCTCGATGTCATCTTGCGGTATGTCACCGGGTCAACCGATGCTCGCGATGCGTCGCCTAACGCGTTGCTGCCGTTGCCGCAGCAAGCTGCGCGCGTGCAGCGTCACTACGATGCAATTATTCGAGCGTTTCATGCCGACGCGTGGCCCCAGACGCGTGCGCACGTGTCGGCCCTCCAGGCCGTGCGCGGGCGGGCGCTCTTTCCGGATGAACGCGCGTGAACTCGTGGACGAGATCTTCGCGTGATTCGCTGCTCGAGAGCTCCGCGCGAACGTTTGCCGCATAACGAGCGTTGCTGCAGACAAAGGCATTGTGGTGCGCTGTGTAACTGCGCGGTGCTCCGCACCGCTTCGTTCACAGCTAATTTTATTCGAGCCTTTGCAGCAGAACGCGGCGTTAGCCGGACACCACAACTTCTATGCGAGCGGACGAAGCGTTAGTCGCACTTCTATTGGAGGCTCTCCACGATGGCGCGCAAATGCGCCACAACGCGGCGCAATCGAACGGTGAGTGGGACTTCGACCTTGTCCTCGCCAACGGGGAAATCGAGCCCGTTGAGGTCACAGTTTCCACCGATCGCGAGAGGCAACAGATATATGCAGCGATTCTTAGTGATCACGGCTCGTTCATTGACCGACGTGTTTGCCAGTACGACTGGTATGTTACTCCTCATCAAAACGCGAATATTCGACGCATTCGAAAGGAGGTGGATCGTTACCTTGCGGAGGTCGAGCACGCTGGAGTCACCGATTTCTTTGACGGATGGGCCAGTAGCAAGGAGGCGGTACGTCGCATCTGCATGGAATTGCGGATTGAGGCTGGCACTCGCTGCGATTGGAAGCCACCAGGAAGGATTGGGCTAGGCTTGCCCGGCAACGGCGGTACTCTCTCAGGTGACATCGTCGTCGAACACGTTGAGCGTGAAGCATCGAAGGAAGACAACCGCAAGAAGTTGGGCAGATCACAAGCAACACGACGTCACCTCGCCGTCGTTCTTGGCGATCTAAACGGCGTCGGCAAAGCATCGATGCTTGGCGGGTTCTTTCCCGAGCAACCCGCTGCACTGCCACCCGAGATAACAGCAGCATGGCTCATTACGCGCCTGCACGGTTCCGTACCGGAATACCTTGTGTGGCGCAACGTCGCAGGTGAGCCATGGGAAGACCTGGGCGTGGTCACGGTTTCCGACGAAGCGATCACTGAGCGTGCCGGCTAACAAACCGTTGCAGTCTGACAGCCGCGCTATTGATGGCGCGCTTCGCGCGCTCTTATTTGATGCGTCTGCAGCTGAACGGTAGGCGTTAGGAGGCAGCAACGGATCATTGGTTAGGGATCCGGGCACTCAACCCCATTGTTCCCGTCGTGCTTGCAGCGCAACTCAATCTCTGAGTATTCCAACGTTCCACCGGCCGCTGCGAGTGGAGAGTTCTGAACGTGCACGAATTGGGTGAGTGTTGAGTCGGTGGCTCGCTGGCCATAGACTTCGTGACACTTGCATTAAGCGCAGCGATCCGATGTCGTGTTCAAGCGCTAGTGCTGCAGCGCAGTCGTGGGAGTCTTCTCCTGATAGGTTCAATGCCAATGCATAACCCGAACCCTGCTAAACCTGCCCCCGTTCTGTACTGGATGGCGATCGTCGGAGTTGCGGGCAGCGCCCTCCTAAGTATCTGGAGTCTTTCGACCGGCGGCATCGTACGGTGGCCACAATGGGCGCTACTTGCTTCGATCATACTTGGGCTCACCGAGCGACCTCTGCGTGGCCGCATCGTGCTACAGAAGTATTTCAGCTGGGCTTCACTCGTGCTCGGGATTGCGTCGTTGATAGGCACGCTTATGTACCTGGGTACGCGCGCCGCCTCCTAACCCAGCGTTGCAGTCTGACAGCGGCGCTATGGTGCGCGCGCTTCGCGCGCACTTATTTGATGCCGCTGCAGCTGAACGCAACCGTTCGGCAGACTTGACTCACGTTTAGGTACTCAACCTTCAATGCCACTTGATCCCGAGGATGTTCAGCAGTATACGGCTGACATCGAGGCCGCACTTAGCGCAAGAGTTACGCGACATTCAGATCGCTTTCCCGAAAGCGCGAAGTTGCTCCGGAACCTTCAGAGTGCCAGAGTTGGTGCAGCAGAAACAGGACTTCGAGCTTTCGATGAGATTCACAACGAAGTGCTTGTCGCGCTTGCCCTGCTCGAGAGTAGTGGAAGCGAGGTCAGGTCGCTCCGATATGAGCCGGCGTTGGCCGGCACGCCGAAAACGATCGACTTTCGCGCGGAGTTCGAGGGTTCCCATGTTGTGTTTATCGATGTGAAGTCGATTGTGCCGAGGGCAATCGATAAGTGGGAGCAATTTGAGCAGGCGCAACGTGACGACTGGATACCGCCTTCTGCCGGTATCCTCCTCGACAAGGATCTACTTGGCGGTGAGTTGTGGCACTATGGCGTCGCCGCAAGGAGCAAGATGCTCGAATACACAATTGAACTAGAAGCAAAACTTGAACACGCCGTTCGCTCCGATCCCTCCGCACGGTTTTCCCTCGCGCTTTGCTCGATGGGATTTCACTGGTCGAGAGATGAACTGGAGGACTTCGCGGGCTTCTATCGACGCGGTCAGCACCGAGGCGACGATCCGTTTGCGCGAATGGAGGCGAAGTACATACAAGAGAAAGGAATAGTTCTGTCCGGCAAGATCGATTCGTTCGACTATCTCGAACGGAAGCAGTTCGATCTGGACGCCTCGGAAATTGTTTGGAGGGTCGCGCCACCTCCACTCCCTTTCTAGCGCTGCCGAACAACGCGTTGCAGCTGACAATCGAGCTATTGTGCGCTCGCTTCGCTCGCTCTATTTCATTCGCTTGCAGCTGAATGCTAAGCGTTAGGCAATCAACAAGCTTCCACTATGGATCACATTCATCGCGTGCGAATACATTGGTCCGCGAAATACGTTCAACGTGGTTTGTCGCACGAGTCGCGCATGACCGATCCGTGTTGGTGCGCGCAGGATCCGCCGGGCACTGATGGTTGGAGTCTGGTATGCCATTTCGCGCCACCGCCGCATGAGCAAGGAAGCCCGTCGGAAGCGAACGCGGAGTTTCTTATGCTAGACGCACCCCACGATCGATTAACCCCAGGCACCGAACTTTATTGGTTCGAACGCGCGACCGGTGAACAGGCGCGAGTCGTTGTCATCGCGCCAGCGTTGTCGACAGACGCGAATACCTAGGGTCGTTGTCACCACGCACACCCTTGTCGAAATAGCGTCCGGACAGTCACGATCATGAGGCGCACAATCAATTATTGCGCGCCCGAACGGAACCGGATCATTGCGCCGTTGCCTAACTGACGCTGCTGCTGACGAACGCACGGAGATTGATTTGACGACCGCGGGGCGTTCGCTCTATTCTTCGTTCAATGATCGCGAACGCCCCGCTCATTTTTGTGCATGCGTTCGCAGCAGAGCTTATGCGTTAGGCCACCAACGCCACCATGCGTGAGCGTGGTGCACAAGCGACGATTCGATCAATGCATACTGTTGTCGTGAGCAAGCGAAAGTGCCGCTTTGAACGTGTGCACGCACTACACTTCCGACGCAGCGAATGGGACGACAGCGGTCATCGGGTCGGTGTTTCGGGGGGCCCGTCTCGTGAGAGAGGCCCGTCCCCGCGAGTGCCGTGACCACGAACGGGACGTCATGCACGCACGCGCCGTCGCGCGCGGCGGCGCGTGCGCCCCGCACGATTCCGACGGCACGAACGGGACGTCACCGGTCATCGGGTCGGCGCGCGGGAGGTCGGGTGTGAGGGCCGCGCATGCGTCTACTCGCTGCGGCGCGCCACGCCACCAGGTGCGGGGTGCCCTAACCCGCGGTTGCAGTTGACGAGCGAGCTATTGAGGGCGCGCTGCGCGCGCACTATTTCCTTCGCTCGCAGCTGAACCGCAAGTCGTTAGGTAGACCTATGCCAGTTAATGCAGTTCCGTACGACCGAATTAGCCTCGCCGCGCGGTCCTCCGACGGTGATGTCGGAGCGTTTTTGCGAGCTGAACTCCCATTAGTGTGGTGCGATCGCTACCTCCAAATGGGAGAGCGTCCGTCTGAAATCGTGACGTTTACAATTGATACGTTTGATTATTTCTACGACTCGTATCAGGACGAAGAGGCGATAGTCGCATCGGTTGGCTGTGCGCCAGTAGAAGCGAGATTAGTTGCGGCGATTGGCGCGGCAAGTCCACGGGATGCGGCACGCGATGACAGTCGATTGCGCGGACTGGTTCTGTCCGCGATGTTCGGAGCGGACGCGGATTGGGATCGCGGACACTTCATCGGCCACTCGATCGGGGGCGGCGTCGATGGTAACGAGGCCAACGTGTTCAAGTAGCTTCGAAGTGCAAATCCTTTCCAGCACATTGGGATCCTAAGCTTAGAATTCCACGTGGACAAGTTGTCGCG
>JADMIO011280049.1_pt1 | contig 41559 bp, 42 predicted proteins | sample 8958161 | NCBI WGS metagenome assembly JADMIO01 (sample SAMN16585339, study PRJNA669376) | soil metagenome | isolation source: Crop rotation soil | place: USA: Cullars Rotation, Alabama | collected 2011 | reverse complement strand
CCGCTCGCCACGCCCGACTCGACGACCGACCTCCAGCTGCCTCGCGCCACCGCCGTCCCCGTCGCCTTCCAGGCTTGGGACGGCGACAACGGGGAGGCCGGCAACCAGGCGGCAGTGAGCACGTGGTACTTCCTGGCCCTCGAGGACGCGACCCCGGCTACGGTCTACGTGGCTCCGGTGGTCGCGTTCCTCCTCACGGCCGTGCTGGGAATGGTAGTGGTGTCGCGCGCCCAGAAGCGCGAGCGGGAGCAGGGACCGAGAGCGTAACCGACAACCCGATCAGGAGATCGACATGGTGGAGAAGCGTGGAATGAGGGGGCTCGTCGCCCCCTCCCTGCTCGCATTGGCGTTGACCGCGGCGTGCGGGAAGAAGGAGGAGGCTCCGGCTGCCGGCGCCGACGCCGGTGCGGCGCCCGCGGCGGGCGCGGTCACCGCGAATCCGGTGGACGCGGCCACGGCGGGCAACGTCCACGGCATGGTGAAGTTCACGGGCACGGCGCCCAAGCCCACGCCGATCGACATGTCCGACGAGCCCACCTGCCAGACGGCGCACGGCGGCAAGGCGGTCAAGCAGGACGTGGTCGTGGACGGGAGCGGCAACCTGGCCAACGTGTTCGTCTACGTGAAGTCGGGGCTGGACCCGGCGCTCAAGTTCCCCGCGGGGGAGCCGGCGGAGCTGGACCAGCAGGGCTGCGAGTACAGCCCGCACATCGTGGCCCTGAGCGTGGGCCAGACGCTGAAGGTGAAGAACGGCGACACGTTCCTGCACAACATCAACGCCACCCCGACGACGAACCGCGGCTTCAACCGCAGCCAGCCGAATCAGGGGATGGAGTTCGAGACGAGCTTCACCGCGCCCGAGGTGATGATCCCGGTGCGCTGCGACGTGCACGGCTGGATGTCCGCCTACATCGGCGTGACCGACAACCCGTACCACGCCGTGTCCGGAACGGACGGCTCGTTCACGCTCGACCGGCTGCCTCCGGGGAAGTACACGCTCGAGGCGTGGCACGAGGTCTACGGCACCGCCACGCAGGACGTGACCGTCGAGACGGGCAAGACCGCCGAGGTCACGTTCAGCTTCGACGGCAAGAAGGCCGCGCTCGTGCCGACCGGTCCGACCCTCGTGGTCGACCATCACGCCGGGACCCTCCGCCGGGTCGAGGCCGTCACGCAGCAGTAGTCGGACGTCGCCCCGGGGCGCGCGCGGTGCGCGCCCCGGGACCTCATCGAGACCCAGCAGGAGACACCCGATGCACGATTGGTCCTGGATCCTGGACCAGAGCGCCTCGACGATCGGACCGCGGATCGACCGACTCTACTATTGGATTCTGGCGATCACGGGCGTCGTCTTCTTCGCCACCGAGCTGTGCCTGATCTGGTTCCTGTTCAAGTATCGGCACCGCGAGGGGCACAAGGCGGCGTACATCCACGGCAACACGCGCGCCGAGATCATCTGGACGGCGATCCCCGCCGTGATCGTGCTGTCGATCGCGCTCGCGAGCCGGGGGCTGTGGGCGGAGGCGAAGGATCCGGCCCAGGTGCCCGCGGACGCGATGGAGGTGCTGGTGACCGCCAAGCAGTTCGAGTGGAACGTCACCTACTCCGGACCCGACAACGTGCTCGGCACCGGCGACGACTTCACCTCCCGCAACCGGATGGACGTGCCGCTCGACCGGCCGACCAACGTCCGTCTGCATGCGGAGGACGTGATCCACTCGTTCTTCATCCCGCTGTTCCGGCTCAAGCAGGACGCCGTCCCGGGCATGGAGACGCACCTGTGGTTCCAGCCCACGCGCGCCGGGGAGTTTCCCATCGGCTGCGCGGAGCTGTGCGGCATCGGCCACTCGCGCATGCGCGGCACGCTCACCGTGCACGAGGCGGGGGACTACCAGAGCTGGATGAACGGGCAGCTGCAGCAGGCCGAGCCCGACGTGACCGCGCCCGACTCCGTGCCCAACGCCCCGCCCATCCGCTGACGAGAATCTTCATGGCCACTACCGCGCCCTCGGCCGGACACCACGCGACGGAGCACGAGCACCACGAGCTCGGGTTCGTCCGGACCTACCTGTTCTCCACCGATCACAAGATGATCGCGAAGCAGTTCATGATCACGAGCCTCAGCTTCCTGCTGCTCGGAGGGCTGCTGGCCGGCCTCTTCCGGTGGCAGCTGGGCTTCCCCGGGCAGCCCATCCCCGTGATCGGCGGGATGTTCTCCGACACCACGGCGCCGGGGGGCGTGATCCTGCCCGAGTTCTACAACTCGCTCGTCACCATGCACGCGACGTTCATGATCTTCTTCGCGATCATGCCGCTGCTGGTGGGCGTGTGGGGGAACTACCTGATCCCGCTGCAGATCGGGGCGCCCGACATGGCGTTCCCGCGCCTCAACATGGCGTCGTTCTGGATCAGCGTTCCGGCCGGCGCCATCATGCTCGCCAGCTTCTTCGTGCAGGGCGGCGCCGCCGGCGCCGGTTGGACCTCGTACGCGCCGCTCTCGGCCAGTCCCGAGTTCAGCGGCGTGCGCATGGGCCAGATCCTGTGGCTCGTGAGCCTGACCATCCTCGGGTTCAGCTCGCTCACGGGCGCGGTCAACTACATCACGACCATCATCAACATGCGGGCACCGGGGATGACCTGGTTCCGCCTGCCGCTGCCGACGTGGTCGCTGTTCATCACCTCGTGGCTGCTGCTGCTGGCGATCCCGATCCTCACCGGCGGCCTGATCATGCTGCTCTTCGATCAGACCATCGGCACCGGATTCTTCGCGCCGAAGACGGGAGGAGAGCCGCTGCTCTGGCAGCACATCTTCTGGTACTTCGGCCACCCCGAGGTCTACATCCTGATCCTGCCCGCGATGGGGCTGGTCAGCGAGGTCATCTCGAACCGTTCGCGCAAGCCGATCTTCGGCTACCACGCCATGGTGATCGCGATCATCGCGATCGCGTTCCTCGGCTGGGTCGTGTGGGGCCACCACATGTTCCAGAGCGGCATGAATCCGCTCCTCGGCACCAGCTTCATGATCTCGACGATCATCATCGCGGTGCCGTCGGCCATCAAGGTGTTCAACTGGCTGGGCACGCTGTGGCGCGGCGACATCCACCTCGACGTGCCGATGCTGCACGCCCTGGCCTTCGTCTCGATGTTCATCATCGGCGGCCTGTCGGGGATCTTCATGGCCGCGGCGCCCTTCGACATCTACATCCACGACACCTACTTCATCGTGGCGCACATCCACTACGTGCTCTTCGGGGGCAGCCTCTTCGGCATCTTCTCCGGGATCACCTACTGGTTCCCCAAGATGTTCGGGCGGATGTTCAACCCGGTGCTGGGCAAGATCCACTTCTGGCTCACCATCGTGGCCTACAACCTGGTCTTCTTCCCCATGCACAACCTGGGGCTGCGCGGCCACATGCGGCGCATCTACGCCCCGGACAACTACACCTTCCTGCAGCCGCTCCAGCCGCTCAACACGTTCATCTCGGTGGCGGCGTTCGTGCTCATCGCGGTGCAGCTCGTCTTCGCGTTCAACTTCTTCTACAGCATGTTCGCCGGAGAGAAGGCGACGGCGAATCCGTGGAAGTCGAACACGCTGGAGTGGGCGCTCGCCCCGACCCCGCCGCCCCACGGCAACTTCGTGGGCGGCACGCCGCACGTGTACCGCGGGCCGTACGAGTACAGCTCGCCGGAGTCGAACGACGACTACCTGCCGCAGCACGTGCCGCCCGACCAGGCGCGGAAGCCGATCGTGCCCGTCGAAAAGAGCCCCCTCGTCCACGGCGACTGACCGAACATGACCAGCCACGCGCACGCGGCCGAAGTGAACGAGATGATCCACGACCCGGCGTTCGAGCCGGGGATGCGGGTCCATCACATGAAGCTCGGGATGTGGGTGTTCCTGCTCTCCGAGGTGATGTTCTTCACCTCGCTGATCGGCACCTACATCATCCTGCGCTTCGCCCACCCCGAGCACTTCGCGGCGCCCGGGGCGGTGCTGAACGTGCCCCTCACGGCGTTCAACACGTTCTTCCTGATCTGCTCCTCGGTGACCATGGTGAAGGCGTTCGCCTCCATCCAGCGCGGGAATCAGGCCGGGCTGAAGAAGTGGCTGGCCGCCACCATCGTGATCGGCGGCGCGTTCGTGGGCATCCAGGCCATCGAGTACACGAAGCTGTCCCAGGCCGGGTTCGTGCCGGCGGCGGCGTCCTACCACGCGGTGGGCCGCGCGGCCGAGGCGGCCGGCACGGAGGAGACGGCGCCGAGCATGGGGGGGCCCCTCTACGGGGCGACCTTCTATACCATGACCGGCTTCCACGGCGCGCACGTCTCGATCGGCGTGATCTGCCTGATCTTCGTGCTCATCCGGGCCATGCAGGGCAAGTACACCAAGCTCGACCATCGAGGGGTCGAGATCATCGGGCTGTACTGGCACTTCGTGGACCTGGTGTGGATCATCCTGTTCACAATCGTTTATCTGATCTGAGGACCCGCCTCGGAGGCGTCGAGCGATGAGTGAAGCCGTTGCGCACGAGGAGCATCACGACCCGCCCTACATGATCATCTGGGCGGTCCTGCTCATCATGACGTTGGCCGAGGTGGGGTTCGCCTTCCTCAGCCTCCCCAAGGTGTGGCTGGCGATCGGCCTGTGCGTGATGGCGATCTGGAAGGCGATTCTGGTGGCGCTGTACTACATGCACCTCAAGTGGGAGCCGCGGCGGCTGTGGATCCTCGTCGTCGCTCCGCTCCCCCTGGTCGTCATTCTGATCACGGCGGTGCTGACGGAATTCTGAGCGGAACGGATCCGTAGGGAGGGAACGCCATGAACATGGACGCGAACGACCCCGGCATGCGGATGGGCATGTTCCTCGGCGGGCTCGTAATGGCCCTGGTTCCGATCCTGATCTCGGTCGGCATCCTCGTCTGGGCCCTCAAGGAGCGGCGCCGGGCCATCCTCGAGCGCGCGGCCGTCGAGCGCCCGGAGGCCGTATGAGCGCCGCGCCCGCGTCCGTATCCGCCCCCCCGAGCCGCAGTCGCCGGCGGTTGGTCAGCGGCATCGTCGCGCGGGGCATCGTCGCCGGAGTCGTCGCCGCGTCGGTGATGGCGTTCTGGTTCCTGATCGTGGACAGCTCGCAGGGCCAGCCCTTCCGCACCCCGAACTTCCTGGCCGGGACGCTCCTGGGCGTCGACGGTCTCCAGATGGGGTTCGGGCCGATCGTCCTGTATACGGCCATCCACTACGGGGTCTGGATCGCGGTCGCCCTCGCCGCCGCCTGGGTGCTGCAGCACGTGGAGACCGCGTCGCCCATCCTGCTCGGATTGGTGCTCGGGTTCCTGCTCTTCGACATCGTCTTCTACGGCGGCGTCGCCATCGCCGGGGTGAACGTCGTGCAGCAGCTCGGTTGGCCCGAGGTACTCACGGGCAACCTGCTGGCGGGCATGTCGCTCATGGCGATCCTGCACTGGAGCGGCGAGACCCGGAAGGTCACCTGGTGGGAGACCGTCGGCGAGAACAAGGTCGTCCGCGAGGGCATCGTCTGCGGTCTGATCGGCGCCGTCGTGGTCGCGGCCTGGTTCTTCATCTTCGACCTGATTCGGGGTCGGCCCTTCTTCACCCCCGGGGCGCTCGGCTCCGCGCTCTTCCTCGGCTCCAGCTCGGTCGAGACCGTGACCGTGAACGCGGGGACCGTGATCGGCTACACGATCATGCACCTGCTGGCGTTCGTGGTGACCGGCTTCCTCGCCGCCGCGATCGTCACGGCGGCCGACGAGACGCCGCCGCTCATCCTCGGGGCCGTCATGTTCTTCGCCGCGTTCGAGGCATTCTTCATGGGCCTGCTCGCCATGGTCGCCGAGTTCCTGCTGGGGACGCTCGCCTGGTGGACCATCGCGGTCGGCAACGTCCTCGCCGCCCTGGTGATGGGATGGTACCTCTGGATGCACCACCCCAAGCTCCGGGCGGCGCTCGCCATGGATCCGCTGGACCGGACCGACTGAGCACGTCGCGAGCGGCGGTGCGGCGGCCCCGGGAGCTTCGGCTCGCCGGGGCCGCGTCGCATCCGGCCTAGAGGTCCATGCGCCGGAACGCGCTGTTCGGGTCGTCGGTGTAGCCCTCGAAGGGCCCACAGGGGACGAAGCCGTAGCGCTCGTACAGGGCGCGGGCCGGGGCGAAGGCGGAGAGGGCGCCGGTTTCCAGCAGGAGCGTCGTGTAGCCGCGACGCCGCGCTTCGTCGATGATGTGCTCGAGCATCCGCGTGGCGACGCCGCGGCGCCGGTAGGCCGCGGCCGTCCGCATCGATTTGACCTCGCCCCGCCGCGCGCCCAGCTCCTTGAGCGCGCCGCAGCCGACCAGGTCGTCTCCCGCCCACGCGGACCAGAAGGTGATCTCCGGGGAGCGGAGCCGCTCGAGGTCGAGGGCGTGCACGCTCCCGGGCGGCGTGATCGCGTGCATGTTTTCGAGGTGCTCGCGCAGCAGCGCGGCGATCGCCGCGCCGGACAGGTCGTCCCGGACGATGCGGAGCTCCATCCCGCGCCCTAGACCTCCGCGCCCAGCTCCAGCAACAGCGCCATCATGCGCAGATCGTAGGGGTCGCCGCTCGGGTCCTCGTCCGCGACGTCGGTGTTGATCTGCGGCGTCTCCAGCAGGAGCGGGATGCCGCGGCTGCGCGGATCGGCGAGCAGCCATCCGAAGGGCTCGGCGCCAATCTCGCCTTCCCCGATCAGGCTGTGCCGGTCGCGGTTCGAGCCCAGCGCGCCGGCCGAATCGTTCACGTGGAAGAAGGAGGGCGGCTCCCCGGCCGCCTCCTCGAACTCGTCGATCACGCGGGTGAGCGCGTCCCGCGAGGCGGCGATGTCGTATCCGGACACGAAGAGGTGGCACGTGTCCAGCCCGTACCCGGCGCGCTTCCGCAGCTCCTTCGGCAGCGCGGCCAGGATCAGGCCGATCTCCTTCGCATCCTTCCCGAAGGTGGTGCCGGCGCCCGCCGAGTTCTCCGCGTAGAGCCTGGTCGATCCCGGCACGGCCTCGAGCGCCATCGCCATCGCGCGGGCGACGCGCTCGGCCCCCGCCTGCGGACCCTCGGTCCGGGGCGTCGCGCCGGGGTGGAAGCACACCCCGCCCACGCCGAGGGTGGTGGACCGCTCCATCTCCTTGGTCAGGGCGGACGCCGTGCGCGTCCATTTCTCCTGATCCTCGGTGGCCGCGTTCAGCACGTAGGCGCCGTGCACCACGACGTGCTCCGCCTTCATCCCCGTGTCGCTCAGCGCCTGCTTGAAGCGCTCCACCCGCTCGCCCCGGATGGTGGACTTGTCGCCGTAGAACTTGGGGATCGCGGTGAAGATCTGGACCGCCGACATGCCCGCGCCGGCCGAGCGGCGCACCGCCATGTCGATGCCGCCGTTGTCGACCGGATGGGTCCCGATCACGTGCCGCTTCATGGCGCCCACGGGAGCCGACCCCTCAGCGCGGCCGGGGGGCCGGATGCTCGCGCGCGGCGTCGTCCGTCCCGAGGAAGCGGCGGAGCCGCGTCAGATAGAAGGCCAGGCCCGCGCCGAGCACGAGAAAGACCACGCCCAGGACGAGCGCGTCCTGGGTGCGCCCGACCCACCAGGTCATCAGCTCCCAGATCGCGAAGCCGAAGCAGAACACGATGCCGGTGGCGATCAGGAAGCGGTGGAACGCGATGAGCGACACGGAGCCCTCCGTCCGGTTCAGGTCCGTGCCGCGGCCGCGGCGCGGGCTTCCTGCCTCCACTCGACGTACTCCTCACGGGTCCAGCGGAACCAGACCGCCGAGATCGCGAGCCAGAAGATCAGCATCCCGGGGATCCACATGAGCAGACCCCCCAACCGCTGGTCCTGGAGCGGCGTGAGCGACGTGACGCGCGGGGCCGCGGCGTAGAAGGGATAGAACAGCCCTTCGCTCATGGTGATGAACGCGGACAGGATCGTGGACGGGATCCCGAACGCGAACACGTACATCATCAGCACCGGCCCGTCCGGGATCCGCTCGAGCTCGGGTACCGGAGCGATCACCGGCCACCACATCATCACCGCCACCGAGATGAACATCAGGTGCTGCACGATGTGCAGCGGATGGTGCTCCAGCGCGGTGTTGTAGGCCGCGGGGAAGTGCCAGCCGATGAAGACCAGGTTGTAGGCGACGAACGCCACCACCGGATGCGTGAGCGCCCGTCCGACGGCCAGCACGCGCCGGTCGCGCAGGGTACGCCGGATCAGGGTGGGCGGCAGACCGAAGATCAGCAGCGGCGGCATGATCAGCATCAGCAGCAGGTGCTGCGTCATGTGCGCGCTGAAGAGGTACTCGTCGGAGAGCTCGTGCAGCGGCCCGTCGAGCGACAGGAAGGTGACCGCGAGGCCGAGCCCCCACGACCAGCTGCGCCACCGCTCGGCCTTCACCTCGTGCCAGCCCCAGCGCCGCGCGCCCGGTCCCACCGCGTAGGCGTAGGCCGCGGCCAGCAGGGCGCACCCGATCAGGACGCTCGGATGCACCTCGAACCCGCCCAGGACGAGCTCGTCCAGTTCGCCGTGGGGGGCCGCGAGGATCATCTCAGGTGCGGTAGCGCGGCAGGAGGTAGTACAGCACCACCAGGGCGGTCACCATGAAGATCGCCACGCTCAGACCGGCCAGGAAAAGCCCGCTGAACCACCACGAGTCGAACTTGAGGTGCATGAAGAACATGCACACGATCATGAACTTGGCGGCCGACAGGATGAGCAGCGTGGGCACGAGGGCGCCCCCGACCGCCGGAATGTAGAAGATCGCGACCTCGATCCCCGTGATCACCGCGAGCACCGCGGCGATCATCCAGTAGAAGCCCACGGAAGCGTGCGACTCGTGCGCGCCGTGGCCGCCGTGCGTGTCGTGCGACGCTTCCGCCATGGTCGGCTCCGCTACTGGATCAGATAGATGAGGGTGAAGATCGCGATCCAGACGATGTCCACGAAGTGCCAGTACAGGCCGGCGATCTCGACCGCGAGCGCCCGCTGCGGTGGCAGCTTTCCGCGGATCGCCAGGATCAGCAGCGTGGTCAGCCAGATGACGCCCACGGTGACGTGCGCCCCGTGGAAGCCCGTGAGCACGAAGAAGCTCGATCCGAAGATGTTCTTCTGGATGGTGAGCCCCTCGTGCACGAAGTTCGTGAACTCGTACGCCTGGAAGCCCAGGAAGACGAGGCCGAGGAGGATCACCGCCAGCAGCCAGCCGATGGTCAGCCCCCGCTTGCCGCGCGCCACCGCGTCGAGCGCGAGCACCATCGCCAGCGAGCTCATCAGCAGCACGAAGGTCGAGACGCTGGTGAGCGGGATGTTGAGGATCTCGTGCGGCAGCGGGCCCTGCACGCTCGAGTGCTTGTAGACCAGGTAGGTCGAGATGAGCGTGCCGAAGAACAGGCACTCAGACGCGATGAACGTCCAGAACCCGATCTTCCACGTCGGCAGGCCGGTGGACGAGTAGTGGTGGTCGGCGGCGGTCGTGGCGGCGCTCATGATCCCTTCTTGATCGGGTCCTCGAACGCCCAGCCGAACACGCCCACCGCCGTGGCCGCGAGGCCGATCAGAGGCGCCCACCACCGCCCGGTCATCACCAGCGCCCAGGTCGCGGTCGCGCCCAGCGCGACCGCGAGCGGCCAGAACGAGTTGTTCGGCATCTCGGGCTCGACCTCGGGGATCGCCATGGTCACCCGCTCGATCTCGACCCGGTCATCCTCGCGCCAGAGCGCGTCGCGGTGCCGGATCCGAGGCAGCTCCGGGAAGTTGTAGTGATGCGGCGGCGACGGGATCGCCCACTCGAGGGAGGGGGCGTTCCACGGGTTCGGGCCGGACACGGCGCCGCTCCGCGCGCTGCGCAGGATCACCACCACCCAGACGAGCGCCGAGAGCCCGAAGATCGCGGCGCCCACCGTCGACATCTGGTTGTAGATGGTCACGTTCAGGCTCGCCGCGTACGTCCACGTCCGGCGCGGCATGCCGAACATCCCCGAGAAGTGCATCGGGAAGAACGTGAGGTTGAACCCGATCATGGTGAGCCAGAAGTGCAGCCGGCCCAGCCCCTCGTCGGGCAGCCGGCCGGTCACCTTGGGGAACCAGTAGTAGAAGCCGCTGATCAACCCCATCAGCGCGCCGCCCACGATCACGTAGTGGAAGTGGGCGACGATGAAGTAGGTGTCGTGCTGCTGCAGGTCCACGGGCGCCGAGGCGTGCATGATCCCGGTCAGGCCGCCGACCGTGAATACCGCGATCATGCCGACCGCGAACAGCATCGCGGTCGTGTACTCGAGCGACCCGCCCCACATGGTCGCGAGCCAGTTGAAGATCTTCACCCCGGTGGGGATGGCGATGATCATCGTGCTGGCCAGGAAGAACGAATCCGCGATCGGACCCAGGCCGCTGGCGAACATGTGGTGGCTCCACACGCCCCAGCCGATGAAGCCGATCAGCACGCCGGCGTAGATCACGACCGGATAGCCGAACAGCGGCTTCTTCGAGAAGGTCGGCACCACCTCCGAGATCACGCCGAAGGAGGGCAGGATCAGGATGTAGACCTCCGGGTGGCCGAAGATCCAGAAGAGGTGCTGCCAGAGCACCGGATCGCCGCCCGCCTGGGGCACGAAGAAGTTGGCCCCGAAGAACCGGTCGAACCCGAGCAGGACCAGGGCGACGGCGATCACCGGCATCGCCGTCACCAGGATGAAGCTGGTCACCAGCGTCATCCACGTGAACGGCGGCATGCGCATCAGCTTCATGCCGGGCGCGCGCAGGTTGATGATCGTGGTGATGAAGTTGACGCCGCCCATGATCGAGCTGATGCCGAGCACCGACAGCCCGACCACCCAGTAGTTCACGTTGGGCCCGGGCGAGAACTGGTTCGACGTGAGGTTGGCGTATCCGGTCCAGCCGGAATCGGGCGCCGCGCCCTTGAGCCAGCTCAGGTTCATGAGCAGCGAGCCGAACAGGTAGATCCAGTAGGAGAGCGCGTTGAGCCGGGGGAAGGCGACGTCGCGCGCTCCGATCTGCAGCGGCACCACGTAGTTGAAGAACGCCACCGCCATCGGCATGGCCACCATGAACACCATGGTGGTGCCGTGCATGGTGAACAGCTGGTTGTACAGCTCGGCCGAGATCAGCGCCTGCTCGGGCTTCCAGAGCTGGGTGCGGATGATCAGCGCCTCGAGGCCGCCGACGAAGAAGAAGACCATCGACGTGAAGAAGTACATCACGCCGATGCGCTTGTGGTCTACGGTCGTGACCCAGCCCCACACCCCGCTCGGATGAGCCGCGTGCGCGTGCGGAGGATGGGCGGCGGCGGCGGTCGCGGTGGACACGTCAGCGCGCTCCCTCGGGCGCGGAACGGCCCAGGCTGTAGAGGTACTCGGCCACCGCGCGCACCTGCTCGGTGCTGAGGTTGGTCGCGGGGAAGCCTCCGCCCGCCACGGACACGCCCGGCATCTTGGCCGCCGGCTTCACGCTCTGCGGAGCGGTGATCCACTTCACCAGGTTATCCGGGTTGTTCTCCAGCCAGCCGGCCACCGACTGCCGCTGCCCGAAGAGCGTGAGGTTGGGTCCGACCTGACCCTGGGCGTTGGTGCCCTGGATCGTGTGGCACGCCACGCACGCGGCCGAGTGGAAGGTCCGCCGGCCGAGCTCGATGCGCGCGGCCCCGCCTCCGCCGATCGCGCCCGACGCGGCCACGACCGCCGAATCCTGGACGACCGCGGTGTCCGAGGCCTGCCCGCCCGCCGCCGCGGCGATCCTCGCCTGGGCGGCCTGCGGGTTCGCGGCCCCGGCGATCGCCGCGCTGTCGGCGGCCAGGCTGTCGACCGAGGGACCGCGCCACGCGCGCTTCCACGCCGCGAACTCGAACGGGCTGTCCGCGACCACGTGCACGCCCATCAGGGAGTGCGACTGGCCGCAGAACTCGGCGCACTGGCCGCGATAGACGCCGGCCTCCCGAACGGTGAAGTGCAGGTAGTTGAACTTTCCGGCCTGGCCCGGTCCCTGGTCCGAGTTGGGCGGGGTCTGCGGCGGACGCCCCACCGCCGCGGGCTCGGCCACCTGCGGGTTCAGGTCCCGCTTTCCGCCGAGCACCGGCACCCAGAACGAGTGGATCACGTCGGCGGAGCGCATCCGCAGCGTGACCGGCACGCCCACCGGAAGGTGCAGGTCGTTGGCGGTGACGACGCCGTCCGGATAGCGGAACTCCCACCAGAACTGATGACCGATCACGTCGATCATCAGGATGTCCGGGCCGGCCGCTCGCTGGGTACGGAAGACCGTGTTGATGGTCGGGATCGCGATCGCGATCACGATCACCGCGGGCAGCGCGGTCCACGCCAGCTCCATCCCCAGGTGGCCGCGGATCTGCCGGGGTCGGGGCGCGTCCGGACGTGCCCGGAAGCGGACCAGGATGTAGGCCATCGCGCCCCACACCAGGATCAGGATCACGAGCGTGATCCAGAAGACCAGCACGTAGAGCGAGTGGATCGACTCGGCGAAATCGCTCTTGGGCAGGATGCTGCTCTGCGGATGCTCGCCACACCCCGAAACGGAGGCGAGCAGCAGGGCGGCGCCGGCCAGGCGGCTGCGGAGGCTCATCGTGCGGAAGGACCCGGAATGCGGAGGAAAGCCGCCACGCCGATCAGGGAAGGTCGGCGAGGCCGATGGCCTCGTCGACGAGCATGATCGGGATCCCTTCGCGCACCGGGTAGACGACCTGGCCGTCCTCGCGAACGAGGCCGCCCTCGACCGACTCCCGAACCGTCTCCCCGGCCCGGTTCTTCACCCGGCCGCCGGCGATGGCTGCGTTCAGGCGCCCCACGAGGCCGGAATCCGCCTCGTGGACCGGCTGCCGGCTCTCGGGGCATACCAGGATTTCGAGCAGTTCGGGGTCTACCATGGACGTTGCGCCTGCCTCATTCTTCGCGGTCCGCCGGAGCACGACCCCCGGCGAAAGAGTGAAAAAGCTAAACGGGGCGCCGGGGCTTGGCGAGCCGGGGCCACGCACTCGGGCGTACCGGGGAGGCGACATGGGACCTGCGCGGCACACCCGCCCGGGACTGATCCGTCGACTGATACTCGCGGGGGCCCTGGCGGTCCCCGTCGGCTGCGGCGCGGGGAAGAGCACCCCTCCGGCCCCGCAGTCCACCGCTTCGACACCGGCCGGACCGGCGGCGACGCCGACCCCCTCGGCCGCCCCCATCCCCGCCGGTCGGGCGCTGATCATCTTCGGCAACGACACCGTTCTGGCCGAGGTGGCGAAGACCCAGGCCGAGCACGAACGGGGGCTCATGTACCGGAACGAGGTCCCCGCCGGCACCGGCATGCTCTTCGTCTTCCCCGACGCGCAGGAGCGGACGTTCTGGATGGAGAACACGTACGTCCCGCTCGACGTCGCGTTCATGGACGCCGGCCTCGCCGTCGTGGACATCCAACAGATGGAGCCGGAGACCACCGACTACCACGACAGCAAGGCGCCCGCGATGTACGCGCTCGAGGTCCCCAAGGGCTGGTTCGCCGCGCACCGCATCGGCATCGGCACCCGGGCCCGCATGGTGGTGGGCGCGGGCTGATCCGGCGGGGCCCGCCAGCGACGGGCCGGCCGGTCGGAAGCGTCCGGGTCAGGGCGACGCCCGCCTCTCCCGGATGGTGCTGGTCACGGTGACCGCCAGCGGGACCGGCGCGATCGCCACCTCCATCGTTCCCGTGAGCTCGCTCCGGTACACGAGCTCCTGGAGGATTCCGGCGGCGCCATCCCAGAGGAAGTGTCCGCTCGTGCTCCCGCTCACCGCCTGCTCGAACTGTGTGCCGGCCAGCGTGCCCACGCTCGACTGCCGGGTCGTTCCCGAGGTGCGCACCAGCAGGTAGGTCACGCCGCCGTCCACCGAATCGCCCGCCGGCGTGTAGGTCGTCACGGACTCGACCGTCGTCTTCGCCCCGCTCTCCTCGGTCTCGTACGAGACCGTGTCGGTCCAGCTCGCCCCCGCCGCGAGCGACCGCCCGGGCAAGCGGGGGAAGAACCCCTGCGCCACTCCGTAGCCGTTCAGGAACTGGGCGACCACCGGCTTGATGGTGGGCACGCGCTCGACCGTGGCCCGCCCGCGCGCGTCCAGGGTGAAGACCACCGGTCCCTGCACGGTGGACTCGTCCGCGGTCGCGGGCGCGCTCATGGGGTTGGTGACACGGGCATCCAGGTCGATCAGCGTCGCGGTCACGCGCGTCCCCTGCGGAGCGGCCTCGAAGGCCATCCGCCACCGCTCGGCCACTTCGGCGCGGACCGCGAAGCGCTGACCTCCCGCGTCGATCTGGATGCGCGCGCTGTCCCCCGAGACGTACTCCACCACGGCGGGCGTGGGCACCGCGTAGGCGAGCGCGCGGGGTGGGGCCACCACCCCGGTCGATGCGCCGCACCCGAACAGAGCGAACAGCAGGAGGAGCGGGGCGCTGCGGGTCGTCATGTCGCTCTCCAGGGGTCGGTCGAAGGGGATGGAGCTTATCTCGGCGGCGCCCCGACGGGAATGTCCGGTCGAAACGGCCGGAAACGCCCCATGGCCGCCTCCCACCCCATCGGGTTATGCTGTCGCCCTGACACGGTCGGATCCCCGACCGACGATGGGCCCGCACGGCGAGGGAGGTTGGGCATGGGCTTCCGGACCAACCCGGATCGCATTCTCGAGAACATCGACCGCGCGCGCAGCCGCGAGTCCGACGCCCCCCGTTCGGGCACGGATCTGCAAGCGAACGTGCGCGAGCTGGACACCGAGGTCCCCGACGTGGACGCGACCGCGCCGGAGCGCACGCGTCGCATCTTTCGCCTGGTGGAGCGCACCTACATGCGCTGCGCGCAGAGCGCCGAGCTGGGTCCGCTCGCCGCGCGCTTCCAGGCGGTGGGCGATCTGCACCACCATCACGCGCACGGGGACGTCAGCGTCAGCGTCCAGTACCTCGACCACAACCATCCGGACGACGTCGGTGTGGTGCCCTTCGAGGTGAAGCCCGATCAGGTCGCGGATCAGAAGCGCGAGACGCGCACCAGCCGGCCCGACGTGAACGCGATGAAGGTCCTCCGCGCTTCGCTGCGCACCGGCGTGCTCGCCGCGTACAAGAAGCTCGAGCCGCGCATCCGCGAATCGCTCCGCGAGCGCGCCGACATGGGCCACGTGGCGGTCACCATCACCGTCGGGCTGCGCTCGGCGGAGTGACCGCGCCGGATCCGCTCGCGGCCCGGTAGCGTTGGACGCGAGGCCGAGTCGCCAGGGGCTCGTCTGGGCCGTGATCTTCCTGGTCCTCGCGCTCGCCGGCGTCGACCTCGCGCGCGGCCCCAGCTCCGCGCTGCGCGGCTGGTGGACCGGGCTGCACGAGACCCGCGGCGACCAGACCCGCTCCCTCCTCGATCAATTCCGCAAGCACGCGCGCGGCCGCTGAGATGAGCCGGCGCGTGGTGCTCGTCTTCCTGGACGGGGTCGGCATCGGCCGACCCGACGAAGCGGAGAACCCGTTCCTGCGCTCCCGCCTGCCCGTGCTGCGCGAGGCGCTCGGCGGCATCCCGACGCTCGACCGGCCGCGCTGGAGCGGACCGCGAGCGGTGAGCTTCCCGCTGGACGCGAACCTGGGCGTGGAGGGCACCCCACAGAGCGGCACCGGGCAGACCACCCTGCTCACCGGGGTGAACGCGGCCGAGCGGTTCGGCCGTCACTTCGGGCCCTGGACACCGGTCGCGCTGCGCCCGCTCGTCGAGGAGCGGAGCATCCTGCGACGCGGACTCGACACCGGACTCGCCGTCGCGTTCGCCAACGCCTACCCGAAGGGGTGGCCGGGCGAGCGCCGACGGCTGGCCGCACCGCCCCTGGCCGCGCGGGGTGCCGGACTGCTCGACCGCCACGAGGAGCATCTCGCGCGCGGCGAGGCGGTGGCCAGCGAGATCGTCAACACCGGCTGGCGCGACCACCTCGGCTTCGAGAGCCTGCCCGAGATCAGCGCGGAGGATGCGGGACGGGTGCTGGCGCGCATCGTCGGAGCTCACGACCTCACGGTGTACGCGCACTACGCCACCGACATCGCGGGCCATCGAGGGGGGATGGAGGGAGCGGTGAAGGCGCTCCAGCGCGTGGACGCGTTCCTCGGCGGCTATCTGGACGCGGCGCCCGCGGACGCCACCCTCCTGGTGACGAGCGACCACGGCAACATCGAGGACGTGACGCAGGGTCACACCCGCAATCCCGCCCTCGGGCTGATCGCCGGCCACGACGCCGAGCGCCGAGCGGCCGAGCTCGCCTCGATCGCCGACGTCGCGGATGCGCTCTTCCGCTGGATGGGCGAAGACTAGACCCCTCCGATCATCCCGACGCCCCGGCCCGGCCGCGAGCGTCCGGAGTGATCGCGCGCCCAGCCATCCTCGGACGGATCCTCCTCGACCAGGGCTCGCTCACGCCCGACGCCCTCGAGCGCGCGCTGGCGACCCAACCCGGGAGCGGCCGCCGCATCGGGGAGCTGCTCATCGCGGGCGGCCAGGTCGACGCGGAGTCGGTCGCGCGCGCGTTGGCCACGCAGCTCGGGCTCGAATACGCGCGCCCGCCGCTGCAGCCCGCGGACGGATCGAGCGCGCTCGTCCGGCCGGAGCTCGCGCGGGGGCGGCGGGTGCTCCCGCTCGAGGCTTCCGCGCGCAGGCTCCGCCTGGCCATGGTGGACCCGCTCGATCTGGGCACCCTGGACGACGTCCGCTTCTCGGCCGGCCGCCGCATCGATCCCGTGGTCGCGAGCGGGCCCGCCGTGGCGCGCGGTCTCGCCCACGCGTACGGCGAGGCGCTGGACGGACTCGCCGAGGCGCTCCCCGCGCGCGCTGGCGCCGCGCCGCGCGACGGCGTCGAGGAAGCCTGCCGCTCCGCTCCCGTCGTGCGCCTGGTCGACCACCTGCTCGAGCGCGCGGTGGACGAGCGCGCGAGCGACATCCACATCGAGGAGCGCGCCGGAGAAGTGCGGGTCCGCTTCCGCATCGACGGGCTGTTGAAGGAGGTCTCGGAGCTTCCCCCCGGCGCGCGCCGCGCGGTCCTGTCCCGCATCAAGGTCATGGCGGGGATGGACATCTCGGTCCGCCGCCGCCCCCAGGACGGCGCGATCCACCTCGCGCGCGAGGGGCGGGAGCTCACGCTCCGCGTCTCGACGCTGCCCGTCGAGGAGGGCGAGAAGGGCGTGGTCCGCATCCTCGATCCGCGCGAGGCGCCCCCGGACCTGGCCGCGCTCGGCCTGGGCCCGAGGGACCTGGAGCGCCTGCTCGCCCTGCTGCGGGGCAATCAGGGGGTGATCCTGGCCGCCGGCCCGACGGGAAGCGGCAAGAGCAGCACGCTCCATTCGGCACTGCACGCAGTCGACCGCGAGCGGCTGAACGCGGTCACCCTCGAGGACCCCGTCGAATGGCGCATCGACGGGGTGAATCAGGTGCAGGTTCGTCCCCGGGCGGGCCTCACCTTCCCGGTCGCGCTGCGCGCCGTGCTCCGTCAGGATCCCGACGTGGTCATGGTCGGCGAGATCCGGGATCGCGAGACCGCCGAGATCGCGATGGCCGCGGCGGTGACCGGGCACCTCGTGCTCTCGAGCATCCACACGGTGGACGCGCCCGGCGCGGTGACGCGGCTGCTGAACATGGGCGTTCCGCCCTACCTGGTGGCGGGCGGGCTGGCCGGGGTGGTGGCGCAGCGGCTGCTCCGCCGCACGTGCCCGTCGTGCGGGGGCCGCACCGCGGGTGGATGCGCGAGGTGCCTCGACGGCTATCGCGGCCGGACCGGCGTCTTCCAGGTGCTGGTGATGACCGACGCGCTCCGCGAGGAGGTCGTGCGCGGTGCCTCCACGGGGCGACTGCGCCGCTTCGCCGCCGACGCCGGCATGGGGACGCTCGCCGAGGACGCGCGCCGCAAGGTCGCGGAGGGGATCACCACGCCGCACGAGGTCGCCCGCGTCATCCAGAGCGAGCCGGGATCGGCGTTTCCCTGTGAGGGATGCGGGCGGGCGTGTCCCGCGGAGGCGACGGGCTGCCCGTGGTGCGGCCGACCCCGGATGCGTCTGTGCGCGTGCGGCGCCACGCTCGAGACCGGTTGGCGATACTGCCCTGGATGCTTACGAAAGTGCTGAGGGTCGGTGGTCGGCGACGCTGCTCAGAGCTCGCCGAAGGGAACGAGGCCGGCGGTGAAGTCGGTGACCTGGCGGTCCGTGAACGGCGGTCGAAACAGATCTTCGCAAAGGTGGAACGCGCAGAAGAGGTGGACGATGTAGTGCATGCGCTGCTCGAGGACCGCCCAGTCGCGAGCGCCGCAGTCGTCGGCGTCTCCCGTGAGGCACCCGAAGCGGGCGCGCAGCTCGGCCAGCTCCTCGTCGGTGACCTCCTGGAACGGCTCGGGAAACGGGTCGGCGAGGTGCTCACCGAGCGCGAGGCGACGATCCGGTAGCGCCAGCACCATGAAGCTGGCCGTGATGGCGTCGCGGGCGAACCTGCCCATCGCGGCCTCGGCGGGGGCGGCCAGCTTGGCGAGCGTCCACACCACCGGGCCGAGCAGGCGTGAGTGGCTGGCCGCGCCCGGCACCAGCGACGTGATGCGACGGCCCAGGTCCTCGCGCGTCACGTAGGGAGCGTCGAGCGCTTCACGGATCTCGGGCTGCAGGCGTGTCTGCTCGTGGAGGCCGATCTCGAGATTCGCCAACAGCGCCAGCTCGCAGCGGACCTTGGGGTCGGTCTCGAAACGCTGGCGTTGGTAACGGCCGAACGCCTGGCGGAGCAGGCGTTGGCCGTCCGGGGGATCGCCGGGGCGGAGCCCCTCCAGGAACGCGAGGCACTCCGGTGAGTCCGGCTCGGCGTCGGGCGGGCACTCGTGCAGGTAGCGCGCGAACTCCCGACCGATCTCCGCGAACACCTTGAGGTTGCCGCGGGCCACCGCGGCGCTCGCGCGCTCGAAGGCATCGAACGGTGTGTGCAGTCGGTCCGTGACGCGTCCGATCAGGGTGTCCGGATGGAAGAGCCCGAACCGGAGCAGCCAGCGTCCGAGCGTGGCGAGCGGGTGGAGGAGCGTCGCGCCGGCTCCGAGGCGGTGCTGCACGTGCCCGATCAGGTCCTCGCCCCGGATCGTCCGTCCGGCCTGCCGCGAGGCCCAGGTCGCGAAGCAGCACCAGTTCGCGCCGTCGCCGGTGCGCCGCGCCATGGCCATGGCGAGCTGCGCGTAGGCGTGGGTGATCTCGAGGTTGCGGACGACCGGGCTGCGGATCGCCGCGATGCGTTCCACATCGGACGGGGTGGGCACCCTTCAACATGCTCCGCGCGCCGGGTTTTCGCTCAGGATCGCGTGGCTCCGCAGCTGCGTCCTGCCCCGGTTGCTACCGAAATCCCGCCCCGACCGCTATGGACCGGTGCCCGCCCTCTGTGGAGCGCCACCCGTGCGCTGCGCTGCGCGCGGGATGGGCCGCGCTTGCGACGGGGGCAGCAGCTGCACCAGGTAGCCGGACGCCAGCGCGAGCAGGAAGAGTCCCACCACGAAGCGCTGCATCGGGCTCAGACCGCCCGCGACCGGCACCGGACTCTGCACGGGAGCGGTCCGCCGGAGTCCCGCGCTCTCCTGGAGGAACGTCTCCATGCTGGCGCCGCAGCGGGCGCAGAGCCGGAACGGTCCCGGATTGACCATCCAGCAATGCGGACAGACGGACGGATGCTCGCCCTGGGGCGCGGCCAGCGGACGGAGCGGAGATCGGCCGCCCGGCTCGGTGCGCCCCTTCACCGGTCACCCGGGTGCGAGACCTCGCGGATCAAACGGCTCACGGGATCGCCGCCCCCCGGCCACATGTAACGGTCGGAGAGCTGGTTCAGGGAGGCGCGCACGCCGGTGAAGTTGCGCGCCACTTCGCCAAAGACCTTGTCGACGCCGAGCGCCGCGGCCTGCGGGCTCTCGGAGGCGAGCAGATAGCCGGTGCGACCCATGCGATCATAGTAATCGATCGAAGGCGCACCGCGCCGCCGCTCCCGCCACTCCACGTGATCCGGGAAGAGTCCGGCGAGCCAGAGCGCGTAGTTGCCGAGGTGCGCCCGCAGCAGGAACGCGCGGCGCTCCTCCGCGGTGCGCATCTGCTCGATCATGTCCACGAGATAGCGGAATTCCTCGTCGGAGCCCTCGGAGATGCGATACGCGCGCTCCGTGCGCGCGAAGGCGACCACGACCGAGGCGACGTAGTCCGCGGTGGCGGCGCTGTCGATGCCGCCCTCCAGGAGCGCCTGACGGACGAGCACGTAGAACACCAGCGCGGGAGGAGCCTGGACGTCCGGATCCGTCAGCAGCGCGTTCCGCACGCGTGGATCGTCCAGCAGGCTGTCCGGACCCGACTGCTCGAGTCGGGCGCGAGCGGCGTCGCGCAGCTCCGGATCTCGCCGGGCGAGGAGATCGACCAGATGAAGGGCGTCGCGGCGCCCGAATGAAGCGCGGACCGTGGGTAGGATCATGCGTGCCTCCGAGTGCGAGACGCCGTCCTGTCCTTTCGTACACGGAATCCGGAAGCACGGATCCCGGTACGGTACTTACCACATGTCATTCGAATGATGTCGACTGAGGCACGACTCGGGCCACGCTTTCGTTCGCCTACTCGGGTCGGACCACCTCGGCGCGGCGCGAGGCGAGCGCCGCGATCCGGTCGCGATCGGCCCGCACGCCGATCCCCGGCGCGCCCGACGGGTGCAGGGCCCCATCGGTCATCTCCCACTCGGGCTCGACCAGGTCGCGGTCCCAGTAGCGCCGGCTCGGCGAGAGGTCGCCGGGCAGGGTGAAGCCGGGGAGCGTCGCCAGCGCGACGTTGTGCGCGCGTCCGACGCCGGACTCCAGCATCCCACCACACCAGAGCGGAACCCGACGCGCGACGCACGCCGCGTGGACCTCGAGCGCGGCGTCGAACCCACCCACCCGGCCCGGCTTGAGGTTGATCACGCGGCAGCTGCCGAGCTCGATCGCGCGCTCGGCCTGTGCCGGAGAGCCGATCGACTCGTCCAGGCAGATGGGCGTGCGGAAGACCTCCTGCAGCCGCGCGTGTCCAAAAAGATCGTCCGCCGGCAGCGGCTGCTCGATCATGAGCAGACCCAGGTGGTCGAGGGGCAGGAGCCGGTCGAGGTCGTCGAGGGTGTACGCGCCGTTGCCGTCCACGCTCAGCGGGGCATCGGGAAAGCGCTCGCGCACGGCGCGCATCATGGCGACGTCCCGGCCCGGCTCGATCTTCAGCTTGACGCGCCGGTATCCCTCGGCGAGTGCCCCGGCGATCCGGCGGTGGAGCGCCGCGTCGTCCGCCATGAGGCCGAGGGCCACGCCCGCGTCGACCGGACGTGAGGTGCCCCCGAGGGCCACGCACAGGGGGACCCCGCGCAGCTTCGCGTCCAGGTCCCAGAGCGCCATCTCGAGGGCGGCGCGAGCCATCGGCTCCGTCGCGATCGACGGGACGACGGGGTGCTCCGATCGCACGATCGCCGGGAGCAGACGCTCGGTGAGCGTACGCCAGGCGCCGTCCGAGGTCTCGGGCGTGTAGCCGGGCACCGCTCCCGCCACGCACTCGGCCCACCCGACCCCTCCGTCCGCGTGGAGCGCGAGCAGCAGGATCTCCCGCTCGAGCGCGGCACCGGTGCTCGTGGCGAAGGATTCACGCAGGCGCAGGGGGACGAGGAAGAGCTCGGCCCGCTCGACGACCACGCGCGCTCGGCGGCTGGGTTCCAGGTGCGGAGGGGCGAGGGTAGGGACGACCCGCCGTGGGCGGCCGTGTCAGGGCATCGCGAGGCGAGGCGTGCGGGGCACGGTGTGGGGCGCAATATCCGGGGGCCTCACCGGGCCGTCCAGCCGAGGGATCGCCTAGCGGCCGGAGCGGTAGAGGCCGGCGCGCCGGTAGCTCTCGTCGAGCAGCTCGACCGGGTGGAGCGCGCGGCACTTCGAGCCGGCCATGCGGAGGCCGGCGCCGATCTGCATCACGCAGCCCGGATTGCCGGTCACGACGATGTCCGCGCCCGTCTCGGTCACGGCCGCCACCTTGTCGGCGGTGATGCGACCGCCCAGCTGTGCGTGCGTCAGACCATAGGTACCCGCGCCACCACAGCACTCGTCGGCGCCGCGCAGAGGCACGAGCTCGAGCCCCGGAATCGCGGCCAGCACAGCCGCGGGAGCGGCCGCGAGTCCCTGCGCGTGCAGCTGATGGCAGGGAGCGTCGGCGGTCACGCGCAACCCGATCGCGCCGCCGGGTTTGGGGCCCCGCTCGGCGAGCACCTCCGACAGATCGCGGACCAGGTCCGCGAACCGCGCACCGCGCTCCGCGTGCGTCGGGTCGTTCTCCAGCAGGTGACCGTATTCCTTCATGACCGCGCCGCAGCCGGCCGCGTTCACCACCACCACCTCGGCCCCCGAAGCCTCGAAGGCGTCGATGTTGAGACGCGCGAGCGCGCGAGCGCCCTCCAGGTCTCCGGCGTGAGCGTGCAGCGCGCCGCAGCACCCCTGTCCGGGTGCCGGGGCGACGGTGAAGCCGTTGGCGCCCAGCACCCGCGCGGTGGCCGCGTTCACGCGCCCGAACAGTCCTTGCTGCACGCACCCCAGGAGGACCGCCGCACGACTCGCATCGCCCACCGGACGAGCCGCGTCGCCGCCCCGCGCCACGGCGAGCGCCGCTCCACTGGCGAGCGCCGCGGACGCCTTGGCCACCACCGGCGCCACTGCCGTCGGCTCGGCCGCATCCCCGCGCTTCGCGCGCTTCTTCCGCCCGGTCGCCCCCCGCTCCACGGGAGCGCGCCGGAGGCCCGGCCACCGGGTCGTGGCGGCGAGCATCCCGGCGGACAGGCGAAGGCCGGCGAGCCACCGCCACGACGGGAGGAGCCGCACCGCGAGCGCGGGCAAGCGCGTGGAGCGGAGGAGGCGCGCGAAGGCCATCGAGAACGACCAGAGCTTGGGGTGGGTGAATACCCCGAGCAGCGCGCGGCGCGCGCTCCCACCCGTCCCCGTCCGCTGGACCTCGGCCCGTGCGAGCTCCAGCAGCCCACCGTACTGCACGCCGGCCGGACAGACGGTTTCGCACTGCCGGCACCCGAGGCAACGGTCGATGTGCGTCTGGAACGCATCCGAGCCCGCGTCCAACCGACCCTCCGCCACCGCCCTCATCAGATACAGCCGGCCGCGCGGCGAATCGTTCTCGTCGCCCAGGCGCGTGTAGGTGGGGCACGCCGGCAGACAGAAGCCGCAGTGCACGCAGGTCAGCAGGCTGTCCAGCTCCGAGGCGAGCGTCGCCCCGACCCCGCGCGAAGGCGCGCCCGCCGCGCGCGGGAGATCGAGCGCGGGGACGTGCTGCGCCCCCGGCTCGGCCGCCACGTCGGTGGGCTCGAAGGTCCTGGACTGGGTGTTCACGGACGGCGTCGGGTCGATCCGATCCACCCCGCTCAGCGTTGACGCCGACGGAAGAATCCGCGGAACGCCGCCCACAGTCGGCGCACCCCCTTCTCCTGACGCGCCTCGAGCAGCACCCGGATCAGCTTGAGACCCTTGTTGCCGTAGGGGAACCACCAGAGCTCCTTCGACAGCCCGGTGCGGTGGATCACGACCGAGCGGGTGCGCGTCAGCTCCTCGAGCCCCGACACGCCCCGGCGATGGCCGAAGCCGCTCTCCCCCGAGCCGCCCATCGGCAGACCGGGCACCGCGTAGTGGCTGAGCACGTCGTTCACCGACACGACGCCGGCCCTGAGCCGCTCACCCACCCGCTCGCCGCGCTCGCGGTCCTCGGTCCAGACGCTCGCGGCCAGACCGAAGGGGTTCACGTTCACGAGGCGCACGGCCTCCTCTTCGTCGCGTACGCGCACGATCGGCAGCAGCGGGCCGAAGGTCTCCTCCCACATCACCTTCATGGACGCGTCCACGTCGGCGAGCACCGTGGGCAGGAACACGTTCGAGCCGTCCTCGAGCCGCTCGCCCCCGGCGACCACGCGCGCGCCCCGCAGCAGCGCGTCCTCGAGCTGCTCTTCGACCACGCGCAGCTGATCGGTCGTGGTCATCGGTCCGACGTCGTAGTCTCCGGTCGTCCCGACGCGGAGCTTCTTCGTCTGCTCGGCGATCCGCTGCACCAGCTCGTCGTGCACCTTGTCCACGACGAACGCCCGCTCGATCGACAGGCAGGTCTGCCCGGCGTTGAAGAACGCACCGAACACGATGCCGTTCGCGGCGCGGTCCAGATCGGCGTCCTCGAGGACGATGGCCGCGTCCTTCCCGCCCAGCTCGAGCGCGACCGGAGTCAGGTTCTCCGCAGCCCGCGCCATCACCTTCCGGCCGGTCCGCGGGCTGCCGATGAAGACCAGCTTGTCGACTCCCGAAGCCGCGAGCGCTTCCCCGACGTGGGCGTCGCCGGGAAGGATCTGGAGCAAGCCGTCGGGCAGACCCGCGGCCTTGCACAGCTCGAGCGACTTCAGCGCGCTGAAGGGCGTGTACTCGGACGGCTTCACCACCGCCGCGTTGCCGCCGTAGAGCGCCGCCGCGATCACGTCCATGGGCAGCATGAACGGGTAGTTCCACGGCGTGATGACGCCCACCACGCCGAAGGGCTCGCGGTAGATGTACGCCGACTTCCCGATCAGCCATCCCGTCTTCACCCACTGCCGGCGCAGGATGCGCGGGGCGACCTCGTCGTAGTAGCGGAGCAGGTCCAGCACCATCAGGACCTCGCTCATCGCCTCCAGCTCGGGCTTGCCGGTCTCGTCGCGGATGCTCTCGGCGATCGATCGGGCGTTGTCGCCCACCGCCTCGGCGAGCCGGGCCAGCGTCCGGAAGCGCTCCTCCGCGGTCAGCTCGATCCACTGCCGCTGGACGGTCCGGGCGCGCTCCACGGCCTGGAGCACGTCCACCGGCGCGGTGAGCTCGATCTCGCCGATCAGCGAGCCGTCCGCCGGGCGTCGCACCTCGAGCATGCGGGCGAGCTCGGGCTCCCGCTCGGGCGCGGCGTGCTCGACCGAAGGCTCAGCCATGGTGCGCTCGCCGTGTCCGCCGCCCGGCCAGGACGGGCCGGGGTGTCGGGCTCGCGACGCTTTCCTCTCTCGGGTCTCCACGGGTCACGCCTCCTGTCCTCTGCGGCCGGCCGGGTCGTTTTTGGGCGGGGCCAGATCGAGCACGAAACGGTCCACCGAGAGGATCCCGGCGGGATCGAAGACGTTCTTGATGCCGTCCATCAGCTGAGAGCGGTCGCTCGGTGTGCGCCATTCCTCGATCAGCGCGATCACGTCGGCCGGCGCGCGCGTCACGCTCAGCGACCCGCCCCGCCAGTCGAGCGCGCGCCGCAGATCGCCGAGCCGATCGGCCCAACGTGCGGCCCAACCGGAATCCACGCGCAGGTTGGGCACCGCGACGCGCAGCGCGCCGGCTCCTCCGTGCATGGCGAGGCGCATCGACGAGCGCTCGAGCTCGTCCCGCCCGCCGCGCATCCTGCCGACCGTGCGCGCGATCTCGACCAGCTCGGGGATGCGCGTCGGCGCGATCGTCATGCGCAGCGCGAGGTCCGCGCCGTCGTCGAGGTGCCGAACTTCCCGCCACAGATCGACCGCCGCCTCCGGAGCCAGCTCGACGGGCTCGGCCACGCCGGCCCCCGCCACCGCCCGCCGGATCACCTCCTCCTCGGCGCGCACGCGCTCTTCCAGACCGATCAGGCGGATCGCGAGCACCGTGTGGCGCTTCCCCTCGATCGGCTCCCGGCGCTCGAGCAGCTCCACCGCGGCGGGCGTGACCGTCTGCCCGTAGGCGGCGACCGCCGCGTGCACCAGGTCCTCGAGCGATTCGCCCTCGACGACCAGCGTGCGATCCGCCTCCGGCTGCGGGAAGAGACGCGTCGTCACTTCGGTAATGAACGCGAGCCCGCCGCGACTGCCGATGAGGAGTTTTACCAGGTCGAAGCCCGCCACGTTCTTCACCACGCGCCCCCCGGCCTGGAACGCGCGCCCGTCGCCGGTGACCGCGCGCAGTCCGAGGATCAGATCGCGCGGTCCGCCCCACGATGCGCCCAGCGGCCCCCAGACGCCGGTGGCGGCGACCGCGCCCAGGCTGCGGTGGTGACCGGGAGGGTCGAGCGGAAGCCACTGGCGGCACGGCCGGACCACCCGCTCGAGCTCGGTGAGCGTCATCCCGGCACCCACCGTGATGGTGAGGTCGGCGGGCTCGTACTCGATCACCGCCTTCATGCGCGACGCGCTCAGGACGACGTCGGGCGGCGTTGCCTCGGTGCCCGACCAGAGCCAGGTGCCCGAGCCCGCGGCCTCGACGGTCCATCCTTCGGCGCTGGCGCGGGCGAGCACCGCCGCCGCCTCTTCGGTGGTCTCGGGAAAGACGACCGCGGCCGGCGGCGTGCTCCACACGCTCCACGGCCGCGTGTCCTCACCCGTGAGCACCCGGTCGCGCGCGACCAGCCCTCGCATCGCTTCGGCCGGAGGCGCGCTCATCGTGGACGGCGCGCTCACGCGGGAGTGCCCGCGTCGGGCAGCACCTTGCCCGGATTGCAGAGATTCCACGGATCGAACACCGCCTTCACCGAGGCCATCAGCTCCATCTCGACCGGGCCGCAGACCAGCCCGAGATAGTCGCGCTTGTCGAGTCCGACACCGTGCTCCCCCGTGATCGTGCCGCCGGCGTCCACACACAGGCGCATGATTTCCTTCGAAGCGCGCTCGACCCGCTCGACCTGCTCCGGATCGCGGCGATCGAAGAGGATCTCGGGATGAAGGTTGCCGTCGCCCGCGTGGAACGAGTTGGCGATGCGCAGACCGTGCGCGCGGCCGATCTCGCCGATGCGGCGGAGCACCTCGGGCAACTTGCTCCGCGGCACCGTCGCGTCCTGCACCAGGATGTCGGGCGCCAGGCGGCCCAGCGCTCCGTACGCCTTCTTCCGGCCCTTCCAGAGGGCGAGACGCTCCTCCTCGTCGCGCGCCCGTCGCACCTCGCGCGCGCCGGCCTCGCGGCAGATGCGCTCGGTGCGCTCGGCCTCCGCGTCCAGCCCCACCTCGGCGCCGTCGAACTCGATCACGAGCGCGGCGCCGGCGTCCAGCGGATAGCCGGCAGCGAACACGCTCGCCTCCACCGCTCGGATCGTCTCGTTGTCGATCATCTCGAGCGCGCACGGCAGCAGACCCGCGCCGATGATGGAGGTCACCGCGCCACCGGCGGTCTCCATGTCGTCGAAGATCGCCAGCAGCGTCCGGACGCCCTCCGGGATCGGCAGGAGCCGCACCTCGACCTCGGTCACCAGGCCGAAGCACCCCTCCGACCCGACCACGAGCCCCACCAGATCGAAGCCCGGATTGTGCTTGCCCCAGCCGCCCAGCTCGACCACCCGTCCGTCCGGGAGCACGAGCGTGAGCCCGCTTACCCACCGGCTCGTGACGCCGTACTTGAGGCAGTGCGGGCCCCCCGAGTTCTCGGCCACGTTCCCGCCCAGCGTGCAGGCGCTTTCCGACGACGGGTCGGGGGGGAAGTGCAGGCCGTGCCAGCGGGCGGCGGCGGTGAGGTCGGCGTTCACCACGCCGGCCTGAACCCGCGCCACGCGCGAGATCGGGTCGATCGAGAGGATCCGGTTCATGCGCGACGTCCCGACGATCACCGCGTCGTTCGTCGCGAGCGCGCCGCCGGACAGGCCGGTGCCGGCCCCGCGGGGCACGATCGGGATGTCCCGCTGGGTCAGGGCGCGGACGACCTTGGCGGCCTGCTCGGTGGTTTCGGGCAGGATCACCGCGCGGGGAGGGAAGCGGTAGGCCGTGAGCGCGTCGGATTCATAGGCCAGCAGCCGCGCGGGATCGGTGATGACCCCGGCCTCGCCGACCACGTCCAGAAGCTCCTCCGCCAGGGCGGGCGGGAGTGTGTGGGGCACGGATGCTCTCTGAACGGAAGGCACTCCAAGGTGGAGCTTCGGACCATACCACGGGCCGCCGTTGAGCAGCAACCGTGCCGTCCGGTGACGGGACGTCGCCCAGCCGACGCTCCATGGGCTCAGCCCGCCGCGCTCCCCCGGGTCCGGACGTGCTCCATCAGCGCCGCCACGCTGGCGAGCGCCGCGGCGGCCAGCGGCGTGGGCACCGCCCGCCCGTAGACCGCTCTCAGGATGTCGTCCGCGGTGGCCCCGGGATGCTCGCGCAGCGCCCGTTCGACCTGTGCCACGCGCGCGAGCCGGTGGTCGCGATACCTGAGGATGTGACCGTGAGGATCGAGCACCGGAGGGCCGTGCGCGGGCAGCATGAGGGCGGTGCCCAGCGCGTCGACGCGCTCGAGGGAGGCGAGGTAGTCGGCGACGCAGCCCGGATACTCCCCGACCCAGGTCGTATCGCCGGAGCCCAGCAGCAGATCCCCGACGAAGACGGCCTCGGCGTCGGGCCAATGGAACGAGAGGTGCGCGCGGGCGTGGCCCGGAGTGGCGAGGGCGATCAGATCCCCGGCGTCGGTATGGACCCGCTCGCCGTCCTCCAGCGGGCGGAAGCCCGCCGGGGGTCCCCGGCGCGAGCCACCACCCCCCTCCCCCTCCCCACCGCTGGCCCAGGCCCCGCGCAGCTGGGCGCCGACCCGTTTCACCAGCTCCGGCGCGGCGCCGCTGTGGTCGGCGTGGGCGTGGGTCACCAGCACCACCACCTCTTCGGCGCCGCCGCGCTCGAGCTCGTCCGCGATCGCCGCCACGTGCCGGTCGCTCGCCGGACCGGGGTCAACGACTGCGGCGCGGCGCCGCCCTACGATGTGAGTGCGGGTCCCTTCGAGCGTGAAGGGACCCGCATTGCCTGCGTCGATCCAGCGGAGCGCCTCGGGCAAGCCCCGCGAGACCTCGGTGCTCACCGGTGCGAGGCTACCGCCGCTCCGCCATGAGCTGCTCGGCGAGCTTGTCGGCGACGGCCTGCACGGCCGCCTCGTCGTCCGCCTTGAACGCCTTCGGCTCCTCGCTGTCGAGGTCGATCTCACCGAAGATGACGTCGCCCGCACGGATCAGCACGACCAGCTCCGACTGCACGTCGGGATTGCAGGTGAGGTAGTTCTCGACCTTCCGGACGTCGGGGATGTTCTTGTTCGACTTCTCGGCGACGGCCGTCCCACACACGCCCTGCCCGACCGCGATCTTGGCGTGCTCGGTCGGGGTGCCGACGTAGTTGTGGAGCCAGAGCTCGTTCCCTTCGGCGTTGAGCAGGTAGACCCCCGTCCAGCTGATCCGCTTCGTGTCGGACGCGGCGATCTTTCGCACCGCGCGGCGGAGCAGCGCGTCGGAAAGGTGCCCGTCGTCGCGCATCCCCTGGATCTCCCGGACCAGCTCTTTCGCGTCGACCATCTGAACCATCCTGTCTGAACCTTCGGCTCCCGGATGGGCCGCCTGCGCCGCGACGATGGCGGGGCAGGCCCCCGGAGCGAGATCTCGTCCGGGGCGGGGTCCGGCTCCCGCGAAAACGGGAGCCCAGAACACTAGACGCGGCTCTGGAAGGGGTCAACGCGCCCCCGGCCGTCCCGACCCCCGCGTCAGCGGGGCGTCAGGTCCACGTCCTTGGTCAGCCGCCGCACGAACGCGGCGATGAGCGCGATGGCATGCTCCACGTCCGACAGGCTCACCAGCTCGTTGGGCGAGTGCATGTAGCGGTTGGGGATCGAGATCAGCCCGGTCGGGACGCCGGCCCGACTCAGGAAGATCGCGTCGGCGTCCGTGCGCGTGGCCTTGGGCTGAGCCTGGATGGTGTAGGGGATCTTCTCCGCCTCGGCCGCCTCCACGAGGCGCTCGAACACGACTGGATGGATGGCGGAGCCCCGCGCGAGCACCGGGCCGCCGCCGATGTTGTGCTCGCCCAGCTCCTTCTTCTCCACGTCGGGCACGTCGGTGCTGAAGGTCACGTCGACCACGAGCCCGATCTGCGGGTCCAGCGAGTACGCGCTCGTGCGCGCACCGCCGCCCGTGTACCCGATTTCTTCCTGTGCCGTGGCCACGGCGGCCACGGCGGCCTTCGGTTTCTCCCGGGCGATGCGGCGCAGCGCCTCGAGCACCACGTACGCGCCGATCCGGTTGTCGATCGCGCGGCTGGCGATCCGGTCGCCGGCGAGGCGCACCATCTTCGTCGCCAGCACCATGGGATCTCCCACGCGGATGCCGAGCCGGACGACCTCGTCGCGCGAAGCGGCGCCGACGTCGACCCAGAGCTCCTTCACCTTGGTCGCCTTCGAGCGCTCGTCGGGCTGGATGAGGTGGATCGGCTTCTTGCCGATCACGCCGACCACGTCGCGCTCACGGCCGAGGATGTTCACGCGCTGGCCCACCACCACCTGCGGATCCCACCCGCCGATCTCGTCGACGAAGAGCAGCCCCTTCTCGTCGATGTGCGTGACCTGCAGACCGATCTCGTCGACGTGCCCCGCGAGCATGACGCGTGGGGAGCCCTCGGCGTTCACCTCCGCGATCGAGTTGCCGCTCACATCCACGGTGACGCGATCCGCGAACGTTTCGGCCTCCTCGCGCCAGACGCGCGCAGGCCGCACCTCGAAGCCGGAAGGTCCGGCCGCGTCGAGCAGCCGTTCCAGGAACAAGGTTTCCAAGTCGGCACCTCTCGGACGGAGCGTGGCGGGAGTCGGGGCTGGCGACCGGTGCGATCGCAGTCGGGCACCGGCGTACCCTCGGCCCCCCCTCGGATTTCCGCAACGGGGTCGCGCGCTCTGGGGCGCCTCTCGCACGGCCGTGCGCGCGTCCCCGGAGCGCGTGAGAGCCGGCCGTAGTTTTTCGGACCCGCAGCGTGGGTTTGCGGCTCCTCTTCACGGTAGTTCCCCGCTCTCCGGGAGCGCCGGCGGCGCCTAGATATCCGTGCCCACTCGAGGGAACCGTCGCGCCCAGACGCGTCGAGAAAATCCGCTGAGGAGAAGCACATGAGCGACCGCGATGCGCTGGTCCGAGACCACCTGCCGATTCCCGATTCGCAGCGAACGGGCTTGATCACCTACGACGCCAAGGATCCGGAGACGAAGTATCCCCCGATCGCGCAGCTCCTGCCGCCGACCGGAGCACCGAACGTCCTGATCGTCCTCATCGACGACGCGGGGTTCGGCTCCTCCAGCGCCTTCGGCGGCCCCTGCCAGGCCCCGAACGCCGAGCGCCTGGCGGCGGAGGGGCTCAAGTACCTCCGCTTCCACACCACGGCGCTCTGCTCGCCCTCGCGCCAGGCGCTGCTGACGGGACGCAACCACCATTCGGTGGGGATGGGGTGCATCACCGAGCTCGCGACCGGCGCGCCGGGCTACAGCTCGGTGCTCCCCAACGACGCGGCGCCCCTGGCCAAGACGTTGAAGCTGAACGGCTACTCGACCGCGCAGTTCGGAAAATGCCACGAGGTGCCGGTGTGGGAGACCAGCCCGATCGGGCCGTTCAACGCGTGGCCGAGCGGCGGGGGCGGGTTCGAGTACTTCTACGGCTTCGTCGGGGGAGAGGCGAACCAGTGGTATCCCTCGCTCTACGAGGGAACGAACGCGATCGAGATCACGAAGACGCCCGAAGAGGGCTACCACCTCATGGAGGACATGACCGACAAGGCGATCGCCTGGATCGGTCAGCAGAAGGCGCTGACGCCGGAGAAGCCTTTCTTCGTCTACTTCGCGCCGGGCGCCACCCACGCCCCGCACCACGTGCCCAAGGAGTGGGCCGACAAGTACAAGGGCAAATTCGACGGCGGCTGGGACACGCTGCGCGAGGAGACGTTCGCTCGGCAGAAGAAGCTCGGCGTGGTCCCGCCCGACTGTCAGCTCACCTTCCGCCACAAGGAGATCCCGGCGTGGTCCGCCATGCCGGAGGAGCTCAAGCCGGTGCTCCGCCGGCAGATGGAGGTCTATGCGGGCTATCTCGAATACGCCGATCACCACGTGGGGCGCCTGCTGGATTCCGTGAAGAGGCTCGGCATCCTCGAGGACACCCTGGTCTTCTACATCATCGGCGACAATGGCGCCTCCGCGGAGGGCACGCTGAACGGGACGTTCAACGAGATGATCCCCTTCAACGGAGCCGAGGCGCTCGAGACGCCCAAGTTCCTCACGGACCGGATCGACAAGCTGGGCGGCCCCGAGTCCTACAATCACTTCGCGGTCGGTTGGGCGCACGCCATGAACACGCCCTATCAGTGGACGAAGCAGGTCGCGTCGCATTGGGGGGGGACGCGCAACGGGACCATCGTGCACTGGCCGAAGCGCATCAAGGCGAAGGGCGAGATGCGCACGCAGTTCCATCACCTCATCGACGTGGCACCGACCGTCCTCGAGGCGGCCGGGCTGCCCCAGCCGAGCTCGGTGGACGGCATCCGCCAGATGCCGATCGCGGGGGTGAGCATGCTCTACTCGTTCGACGACGCGAAGGCCGCCGAACGCCGTGAGACGCAGTACTTCGAGATGTTCGGCAACCGCGGGATCTATCACATGGGCTGGACCGCGGTGACGCGCCACAAGACGCCGTGGCTGATGATCGGCGCGAGCACGCCCTTCGACGACGACGTCTGGGAGCTCTACGACACCAACAAGGACTGGAGCCAGGCGAACGACCTGTCCAAGCAGATGCCGGACAAGCTGCACGCGCTCCAGCGTCTCTGGTTGATCGAAGCCACCCGCTACAACGTCCTGCCGCTGGACGACCGGGCCGCCGAGCGGTTCGATCCGGACCGGGCCGGCCGTCCGGTCCTCATCAAGGGGGACACCCAGCTCCTCTTCAGCGGCATGGGCCGGCTGTCCGAGAACTCGGTCCTCAACGTGAAGAACAAGTCCCACTCGGTCACCGCCGAGATCGAGGTGCCGCCCTCGGGCGCCGAAGGGGTGATCGTCGCGCAGGGCGCCAACATCGGCGGGTGGTCGCTGTACGCGAAGGCGGGGAAGCTCAAGTACTGCTACAACCTGCTCGGCATACAGCATTTCTTCGCCGAGTCCGCCTCCAAGATTCCCGCCGGCCGGCATCAGGTGCGGATGGAGTTCGAATATGCCGGCGGCGGCATCGGGAAGGGCGGCGTCGCCGAGCTCTACGTGGACGGCAACCACGTCGGGGAGTGCCAGCTCTCGGCCACGGCGGGGATGGTCTTCTCCGCGGACGACGGCTGCGACGTCGGTCGTGACAACGGTGCGCCGGTCTCGCCGGACTATGGACCTCGGGACAACGCGTTCAACGGCCGCATCTACGGGGTGGAGCTGGCGATCGCCGAGGGAGCCAAGGAAGCAGACCACAAGGTCTCGCCCGACCAGGCGCTCAAGATCGCGATGTCGCGGCAGTAGCCCGGATCATTCGGGGGGTCCCACCCGGATCTCCTTGCTCGGGTCCAGCCCGGGCAGCGCGCTCCCCTCCTCGGGTCCAGAACCAGGGCCCGGGGGGGGCTGCCAGCGCAGCACCGACACGCGCATCGCGCCGGTGGCGACCGCGCGCTCGAGGGAGCGCCGACCCGCCGCCATCAGCAGCCAGCGCGTGGGCGGGAGCAGCAGAGCCAGACCGAGCGCGTCCCCCAGCGGACCGGGGGTGACGAGCAGGACGGACCCGGCCAGGACGGCCAGGCCGTTCAAGGCGTCGCGGCCCGGCGCGCGTCCGGCCGCCAGCTGGCCCCTGAGGCCGGCGAGCATCCGGCTGCCCTGGGCCCGGGCTGCGCTGAAGCCCAGCACGGCGGTACCCAGCACGAGCGCCGCGGTCGGCCAGAATCCCCACACCCCCCCGATCCGGTAGAGGAGGTAGAGGTCCACCACGGGTGCGGCGAGGAAGAGGAGGAGAAGCAATCCGATCATCGTCTCGTGCTACCCCGCGCCCGGCCCGACGGCGCTATCTTCAGGCATGGAGGAGACCTACTTCCGAAAGGGCTTCGGCCTGAAGGCCGAGGTGAAGCCCGTGATCGACGCCGAGTACCACTCGGCGCTCGTCGAGCGCATCCGCTCGCGTGGCTATACCGACACCTTCGGTGACGTCACCGTGCGGCTGGCCGAGGAGTTCGGCTTCTGCTACGGCGTCGACCGGGCCGTGGACTACGCCTACGAGACGGTCCACAAGTTCAAGGACCGGCGCATCTTCCTGGTGGGCGAGATCATCCACAATCCGCACGTGAACCGGCGGATGCAGGAGATGGGCATCCGGTTCCTCTACCCCGATGAGGCGGGCGCCTTCGACTTCTCCACGCTGACCGCGGACGACGTCGTGATCCTGCCCGCGTTCGGCGTCACGCTCAAGGACTTCCATCGACTGCGCGACGTCGGCTGCATCCTGGTGGACACGACCTGCGGCTCCGTGCTGCACGTCTGGAAGCGGGTCGACGAGTACGCCCGCGACGGCTTCACCGCGCTGATCCACGGGAAGTACTACCACGAGGAATCGCGCGCGACCGCCTCTCAGGTCACCAATCATCCGCAGGGCAAGTACATCATCGTCCGGGACATGGACGAGGCGACGATCGTCTGCGACTACGTCGCGGGTCGTCCCGGTCACCTCGAGCGCGCCGCGTTCATGGCGCATTTTCGCGACAAGGCCTCGCCCGGCTTCGACCCGGACCGCGATCTCGCGCACGTCGGCGTCGCCAACCAGACGACGATGCTCGCGAACGAATCGCTCGCGATCGGGGCCCGCGTGCGGGCCGCCATGGTGGAGCGGTACGGCGAAGCCCACGCCGCCACCCATTACCGCTCGTTCGGCACGATCTGCTCGGCCACGCAGGAGCGGCAGGACGCGGTGCTGAAGATGATGGGCGAGCCGCCCGACATCATGATCGTGATCGGCGGCTACAACTCGTCGAACACGAATCATCTCGCGCACATGTGCCGACAGCACACCGCCACCTATCACGTCGAGGACGCGTCCTGCATCGACGTGGAGTCGGGCACGATCCGCCACAAGCCCGAGCTCGCGGCCGACGCGCCCGAGCAGGTGGAGACCGACTGGCTGCCCGCGGGTCCGTTCACCATCGGACTGACCGCGGGTGCGTCCACGCCGAACAACAAGATCGGCGAAGCGCTCATGCGCGTGCTGCGGATCCGGGGCGTCGACGCAGGCGTGTCCGAGACCGCCGCGGTCTAACGCTCGGCGATACCCTTCCCCAGCTTCTTCAGCAGGCCCCGGAGCGCCTGCTGATCGGAGGGATCGAGGGTGTCCACCAATTCCGCCACCGCCGCGGCGTGGCCCGGAAAGACCTCCGCCACCAGGCGTGACCCCGCCTCGGTGAGCTGCGCGCGGACGATGCGCCGATCGGCGCTCGAGCGCTCGCGCGTCACCAGGCCCTGCTCCTCGAGGCGGTCCATCACGTAGGTCACGTTTCCGCCCGTGACTAGCAGCTTCTCCGCCAGCTCCCCCAGCGGCAGGGGCCCGAGATGGTGGAGCGCCTCCAGCACGCCGAACTGCGGCGTGGTGAGCCCGTAGTCGGCGATGCGCGACGAGATGGCGCGCGCGAACGTCGCGTAACAGCGCGCGAGCGCGATCCACAGCCGCAGCGCGCGCTCCTCCTCCTCGGACCAGGTCCGCTCCACCCCGCCGGCTTCCACCGAGATGGCGTTCACCGCGAGTGGCTCGAGGTCAGATGTGGAGCGGTCGGCCCAACGCGGCCAGCGAGCCTTCGGCGATCCCCTCGGACAGCGTGGGATGCGGGTGCATCGCGCGCTCCATCTCCTCCACCGTCGACTCGAGGTGGCGGCCCACGACGAACTCGGCGATGAGCTCGGTGGCGTGCGGCCCGACGATGTGCGCGCCGAGGATCTCCGAGTACTTCTTGTCGCGGATCACCTTGATGAAGCCGTCGGTATGCCCGCCCGCCACGGCCCGCCCGATCCCCACCCAGGGGAACTTGCCGACCTCGATGTCGAGCCCCTTCTCACGCGCCTGCGCTTCGGTCAGCCCCACCGAAGCCACTTCCGGCTCGCAGTAGGTGCAGTTCGGCACGTTTCCGTAATCGATCCCGCCGTGTCCGTGACCCGCGATGTGCTCGACGCACGCGAGCCCCTCGTGCGTCGCCTTGTGCGCGAGCAGCTGGTGGCCGGCGCAGTCGCCGATCGCGTAGATGCCCTCGACGTTGGTGCGGAGGAGCTCGTCCACGACGATGAAGCCCCGCTCCACCTTCACCCCCGCCTTGTCGAGGCCCAGGTCCTCGGTGTTGGGGGCGCGACCCACCGAAACCAGCACGCGCTCGACCTCGAGCGCCTGGGAGGTGCCCTTGGCATCCTTGAACGTGAGCTTCACGCCCTGCTCGCCGACCTCGGCCTTCTCGACCTTGGCGCTCGTGTAGACGTCGATACCGCGCTTCTTGAAGGACTTCTCCACCACGGCGGAGCAGTCCTTGTCCTCGAGCGGCAGCACCCGATCGATCGCCTCGATCACGGTGACCTTGGTGCCGTACGCGTTGAAGACGTCGGCGAACTCCATCCCCACCGCGCCGGCGCCGATGACCGCGAGCGAGGCGGGCGCCTGCGCCTGCATGAGCGCGCCCGTCGAGCTGATGACACGCTGCTCGTCGATCTTGAGGAACGGGAGATCGCGCGGGCGAGAGCCCGTGGCGAGGATGACGTGCTTGGCCGAATACGCGGTCTTCTTGCCGTCCGCCTCGACCTCGACCTTCCCCTTCCCGGCGAGGCGCCCGTACCCCTGGATGTGGGTGACCTTGTGCTTCTTGAACAGGCTGCCGATGCCGCGGTTCATCTGCTCCGCGACCTTGCGGCTCCGCTCCTGGGCCGGGCCCAGGTCGAAGGTCAGACCCTGCGCCTTGATGCCGTGCTTCTCGGCGCTCTTCATCTCGTTCACCAGCGCCGCGCTGGTGAGGAGCGCCTTGGTCGGGATGCAGCCGATGTTGAGGCACACACCACCCAGCTTGTCCACTTCCACGCAGGCCGCCTTGAGCCCGAGCTGGGCGGCGCGGATGGCGGCGACGTAGCCGCCGGGTCCGCTGCCGATCACGAGTACGTCGAAGCCGGTCTCATCCGCTTTGGTGGCCACGCTTTATCTCCGCGCGATGGAGGGCCCGGGGCCCTCCGCGATGGTCTGGGGAGCACGGACGGAAGCGCTTGGGAGCCGGAAAAGACGCCCGTCCAGTCCGCGAAGTTAGACGGCTTCCGGAGTCCAAGTAAACCCCGGCGGCCGGCGGTCCAGTCGCCTCCGCAGGGGCGCCGCAGCAAGGGCGGCGAGCGCGCCCACGACGGCGCCGGCGAGGGCGTCCACTCCGTAGTGGAATCCGCCGTAGACCGCTCCCGCGGCCAGGCCGACCGCCAGCGCTGCGGTGGGCCAGCCGATCCTCGGCTGGTGCTTCACCGCCATCCAGGCCTGCGCCACCGCCACCGAGACGTGCGACGAGGGAAAGGCGGCGCCGCGGCTGGAAGCGCCCTGGAGCACCCGCAGCACCAGGCGGCGGGCCGGACCCTCCGGGATCCCGGGAGGCACGCCCAGGTAACGCGGCCCCTGGACGGGAAAGGCGACGAACACGACGAAGCAGGCCAGGAAGGCCAGCACGAGCGCGAGCACGGTTTCCCCGAACGCACGGGTTCGATCGGGCTCCGTGCGCGGCCCGGAGAGGCCGAGGTAGAGGATAAGGGGGGGCGCGTAGATCAGGATGTAGTAGGAGAAGTAGCACGCGTGCAGGAGCTCGCTCAGGGGGAGCCAGGGCCAGGCTCCGGCCCAGGAGTAGGCGGGCTCGCCCCCGAAGACGCGCCGCTCGAGGCTGCCGATGGTTTCGTCGTGATAGCGGACGGGGCCCGGCAGGCCATCCATCAGGAAGGGGAGCTCGACGTAGAGCAGGGGCACGAGCAGCAGCGGCCCCCAATCGCCCAGCGTCCGGAGGACGCGGGCCGGAAAGCCGGTCCCACGCGCGCGGGGGAGCAAGAGCACGCCGGCGAGCGCGGTCAGATGGAAGACGAGGACCGCGCCGCGGCGGCGGTCGAGCCCCCCGAGCGGCAACAGAGGCAGGGTGGCGAGGAGATACGCCGTCAGGATGGTCATGACGGCGGGCACCGCGGGCTCCTCCCGCGCGAGGGTTCCGGCTCGCGTCGAAAGCGAACCAGAATCGTGATTCGGTTTCACGCCTTAGAGCAGGATCGCCGCCGGCTCCTCGAGCATCGCCTGGAGGGTCTGGAGGAACCGGGCCCCCGTCGCCCCGTCGATGGCGCGGTGATCGCAGCTCATCGTGACCTTCATCCGGGGCCGGACCACCACCTGCCCCCCCATCACGACCGGAACGTCCTGCACCTGACCGACCGCCAGAATCCCCGCCTCGGGCGGATTGATGACGCCGGTGAACTCCTGGATCCCGAACATGCCCAGGTTGGAGATGGAGAAGGTGCTGCCCGTGTATTCGTCCGGCTTGAGCTTCTTCTCTCGCGCGCGGCCGGCCAGCTCCCGAACCTCGGCCGCGATCTGGGAGACGCCCTTCCGATCCGCGTCCCGGATCACCGGGGTGATCAGACCGTCATCCACGGCGACCGCGACGCCGATGTGGACACGGTTGAAGCGCCGAATGTGGTCCCCCATCCAGGCGGCGTTCACCGCCGGATGCTGACGGAGCGCACCGGCGGTCGCCCGGATGACCAGGTCGTTGAGGCTCACCTTCTGGCCCCGCTCTTCGAGCAGGGTGTTGATGCGAGCCCGGGCCTGCTGGGCCCGGTCCATGTCCACGTCGATGGTGAGGAAGAAGTGCGGGACGGGCGCCAGCGACTCGGTGAGCCGTCGGGCGATCGTCTTCCGCATCTGCGAGACCTTCACGTCCTCGAAGTCGGGCCCGTCCATCGACCACGAGGGCGCCGTCGAACCGGCTGCGGCCGCCGGGCGTACCGACGCCTCCTCGACGTCCCGCTTCACGATCCGACCGCCCGGGCCGGACCCGCGAATCTCGCCCAGCTCCACCCCGGCCTCGCGCGCCAAGCGGCGGGCCAGCGGGGACGCCTTGAGCCGCCCCCCCTCACCGGGCGCAGCGGGCGCGGGCGTAGCCGCCTCGGGTGCCGTCGACTTGGCCGCCGGAGTCGCCGCAGGTGCTGCCTTGGTGGGGGCCTCCATCTTCTGGTCCGACTTGGACTTGGGGGCCTCCTCGACGGCCGGGGCGGCGCCGTTGCCGCCGCTCCCGCCGATCAGGGCGGAGATGTCCTCCTTGTCGCCGGCGATGACCGCGATCACCTCGCCGACCGGAGCGACCTCCCCCTCGCGCTTCAGGATCTTTCGCAGCACGCCTTCGCCGCGGGCGACCAACTCCATGGTCGCTTTGTCCGTCTCGATCTCGGCGAGCACCTCACCCTGGGAGATCGCGTCGCCCTCGGCCTTGTGCCATTTGACGACCTGGCCCTCCTCCATGGTGGGGGAGAGCGCCTCCATGTGGACCTTGGTAGCCATTATGGACGAGCCCCCGAAACGGGCGTCGGCGTGAGAGGGTTCACTTCCCGTTGCGGTAGAGGATGCGATTGCACGCCTGTACGAGGCGGTCGGCGGACGGCTTGGCCGCCGCCTCGAGGTTCTTCGCGTAGGGCATCGGAATATCGGCCTGCGACACCCGCAGCACCGGAGCGTCGAGGTCGTCGAAGGCCTCTTCCTGGATCAGCGACACCACCTGCGCGCCCACGCTCGCGAACGCCCATCCCTCCTCCAGGTAGACCGCGCGATTGGTCTTCCGGACCGAGGCGAGAATGGTGTCCACGTCGAGCGGACGGATGGAGCGCAGGTCCACGACTTCCGCCTTCACCCCATCCTTTTCGAGCTTGGCCGCCGCCTGCAGCGCGATGTGCACGGCCTTGCCGTGGGTGATGATCGAGACGTCCTCACCCTCGCGCTTGATGTCCGCCTTGCCGATGGGGACGATGAAGTCCTCGTCGTCCGGAACCTCGCCCTTGAAGTTGTAGAGCGTCTCGCCCTCCATCACGGCGACGGGGTCGTCGTCGCGGATGGCGGCCTTGAGCAGACCCTTGGCATCGGCGGGGGTCGCGGGAGTGACGACCTTCACGCCGGGCGCGTGCACGTAATACGTCTCACACGCCTGCGAGTGCTGGGCGGAGAGCTGCAGCGCCGCTCCGTTCGGACCGCGAAAGACGATCGGCACCTTGATCTGGCCGTTCGACATGTACAGCCACTTCGCGGCCGTGTTGATCACCTGGTCGAGCGCCAGGTAGGAAAAGTTGAAGGTCATGAACTCGATCACGGGCCGCAGGCCGACCATGGCCGCGCCCACGCCGAGGCCGGCGAAGCCGAGCTCGGAGATCGGGCTGTCCACCACCCGCCGTGCGCCGAACTCCTTGAGCAGCCCGCGCGACACCTTGTACGCGCCGTCGTACTCCGCGACTTCCTCGCCCATCAGGAAGACGGCGTCGTCGCGCGTCATCTCTTCCTTGAGCGCCTGGTTGAGCGCCTCGCGATACGTGATCTCGGCCATGGCTCAGCCCTCGTCCGAGGCGCGCGGCGCTTCTTCGCGTCCGTCCAGGAACAGGCGGCCGTGCTCGTTGATCATGGAGTAGGCGTGGTCGTACAGGTGCGCCGGATCGGGAAGCGGAGATGCGTCGGCGAACTCGGCCGCCTCGTTCGCGACCCCGCGTGCTTCGGCGTCCATCTTCTCCAGCTCGGCCTGGTCCAGATGGCCGGCGGCGAAGAGACGATCCTTCAGGATGCGAATCGGATCGTCCTGCTCGGTGCGCCGCTCGACCTCTTCCTTCGACCGATAGGTGCCCGAGACGGGATCGGACATCGAGTGTCCCTTGAACCGATACGTGCGGACGTCCACGTACTGCGGACCCGCGCCCTTCCGCATCGATTCGACGAGCTTGCTGAAGAACGCGTAGGTCTCGAGCACGTCCTGCCCGTTCACGACGTGACACGGGATGCCGTAGCCATCGCCGCGATTCTTGACCTCGCGCGCGGAGACACGGCTGAACTTCGTGCCCATGCCGTAGTCGTTGTTCTCGACCGCGTAGATCACGGGGAGCTTCCAGATCGCCGCCAGATTGAGCGACTCGTGGAAGGACCCCTGGTTCACTGCCGCGTCGCCGAGGAAGCAGAGCGACACCTGGTCGCCGCCCTTGTACTTGATCGCGAACCCGAACCCCGTCGCGCTCGGGATCTGACCGCCCACGATCCCGTTGCCGCCCATGAAGCCGATCGAGGGATCGAACAGGTGCATGGAGCCGCCGCGCCCACCGGAGCAGCCGTCGGCGCGGCCGTACAGCTCGGCCATCACCGCATTCGGCTTGATCCCCTTGGCGAGCGCCTGCGTGTGCTCGCGGTACGCGCTGATCACGTAGTCGTCGTCGCGCAGCACCTTGATCGAGCCCGCGGCGGCCGCTTCCTGTCCGATGTGCAGGTGGCAGAAGCCGCCGATCTTACCGATCGCGTACGCCTCTTCCGCCTTCTCCTCGAAGCGCCGGTAGAGGAGCATCTCGCGCATCAGCATGAGGGCGGTCTCGACCGGCACGCCGTCGAGATCGTCCGCGCCCCGATCCTTGTCGCGCACGGTCGCGCGGGGTTTCGACGACCCGGCTGCGACGGTCTTGGTATCGGCCATGGTCATGCTCCAGCGGCCCGGCGGCCGTCACGCACGGGGAGAATCTGCACGAGCCCCGACGAGCCCGAGGTCGAAACCTCGGCGGGGGCGGG